>Ga0131853_10012656_pt1 | contig 15466 bp, 11 predicted proteins | sample TergutLab28metaG_FD_92764 | JGI IMG/M metagenome (GOLD analysis project Ga0131853, IMG submission 92764) | Labiotermes labralis P1 segment gut microbial communities from Petit-Saut dam, French Guiana - Lab288 P1 (version 2) (version 2) | ecosystem: Host-associated > Arthropoda: Insects >...
CCGAGGTAAAACTCGGTGTGTTTTGCTACATTTTGACAGTTCAAAACGTTGTGTATGTCCTCTGTATAAATTTCTATACGCTTTCAAAGTTGTAAAGCTCTTTTTGAAACACCCTGTATAATTATCCAGATTATGTGGTTCATAATTATTATTGTGCTCCATATTAAGGAAGGAGTTGTGTAATCCTTTTGTGTAATTGTGTCGAAGGAATTATGCAAATCCGTTTCTTACTAATTATCCACAAAAGAATCATGCCGAATCACTGCTTACTGATTTTTAGCGTTTTCGCCTAATCTTTAGTTTCCTAGATGGGACTGAAAATGTGGGATTTACACCTTAACACAATTAAATTTTGTAAGGAATTGTGTTTGAAGGATCAACAGGGGTTAGTTTAAGCTTCGTATTTTTTTATTGACTCACAAATTACCGCTCCGTACTTGGTGTATTCTGAAGCCTTAATCATGTCATTAAATCCAGCCAAGAGACGATAAAAGAAAACACGCATGTCTCTTAAGTAATTTCGCATTGAAGAAGTGAACGCTGTTTCTTTTGTGTTTTTATTCAGATTGAGTTCTTTGGGCTCGGGTTATGTGTTGAACTTTTCAGGGAAGAGTTTATTATGCAATGACAGTTCGGTGCCCACAAAAAAGTTCAAGTAAACAATAAACTCTTCCTGGAAACAGGAATTAATGTATACATGAAATGTTGAATGTAGAACTGGAGGAGTTACGTACAGAAAAATGTTGTGCTATATTATTTTGACAAAAACACATGCAGTATAATCTTGGGCTGGCTTAAGTTATTCGCAGAAAATTTTCTTTTAAATGATTAAAAAAATTGCTTAAAATATATTAAAAGACCAACAAATGCAGTTTGGTTTTATGGATGTATTTTTATTGCATCAGATTGAAGTAAGGAAATGCTTGCTATCATATGATACAGAATCTTTTGTCTTCCAGTTTGCCATCCAAAAATATAGAGATTAAACTATACAGAAATATAATTTTGCCTTTGTTTTGCATGGGTGTGAAAATTGGTTTCTGAAATTGAGGGAGGAATTTAGGTTGAGGATGTTTGAGAATAGAGTAATGAGGAGAATATTTAGAATATTTGGGCCTAAGGGGGACGAGGTAACAGGGGAATGGAAAATTCTACATAACGAGGGGTTTAATGATCTGTACTGCTCACCAAATACTATTCAAGTGATAAAATAGAGAAGAATGAAATGGGCGGTCATGTAGCATGTATGGGGGAGAGGAGAGTTGCGTACGGGGTTTTAGTGGGAAACCTGATGGGAAGGAGACCACTCGTAAGACCCAAACGTAGATGGGAGGATAATATTAAGATGGATCTTCAGGAAGTGGGATGGGACATGAACTGGAATGATCTGGCTCAGGATAGGGACAGGTGGCGGACTCTTATAAAAGCGGCAATGAACCTTCGGGTTCCATAAAATGTGGGGGAATTCCTTGAATAGCTGAAAACCTCTTAGTTTCTCAAGAAGGACATGCTGCATGGAGTAAGTAAGTAAGTATGTAAGTAATTTTATTGCATAGCGGCCACCAACATGTTTCGACCACTCATGCTGCCATTTTCAGGGTGATGAGAAAAAGAATACAAATATAATAATATGTCTAAATCACTCCTCAGTTTAAAGACCGTATAGTTTTTGGTTAAAATTCACGGTTGAATAATAATAATAATAATAATAATAAGGTAAAAGGTAAAGTTCACCCTAGAACATGCCACGAAGGCCCAGAAGGTGAGTAGAAGTATAGCTCTTCTCTTCCTTTAACTTTGGCGCTAGATGGGTGTGGGTGGTCAACACCACGTCCCGGTCGATTTATCCCCTGGAATGACCCAGTGCGCAGTGTATAGAAGGCTTGGTGGGCCCCACAGCCGGTGTATACGGGTGCGGAAAATCTCGCTCCCCCGTGATTCCATCCCCGTACCTTCCAGCCCGTAGCGAACCGCTATACTGACTACGCTATCCCGATCCACCACCACCACCACCACCACCACCACAACAACAACAACAACAATAACAACAACACCACCACCACCACCACCACCACCAACACCACCATCACCAACACCGGCAACGGCAATGTCAACACCAGCACCAACACCACCAACACCAACAGCGACACCACCACCACCACCACCAACAAGAACAAGAACAACAACAGCAGCAGCAGCAGCAGCAGCAGCAGCAATAATAATAATAATAATAATAATAATAACAACAACAACAACAACAACAACAACAACAACAGAGTGACCGAAACATGTCGGACACAACTTAAAACTATATCCATAAAAAGTAAAATGTATTCGTTAGTCTTGTAATATACATTATGCAACTAATTAGTGTACGGAATATGGACCATATAAAACTAGCCAAAAAGTATTACAGATGTTTACAATCACGTGGATTTCATAGGATTTTTATTTAAATATTTCTTTCTGTTGTAATTATGTTATCAGAGATTGGCTTGGTTCATTAGTTGTTGGTCAGTCATAGCTATGGGAAATGTGGCCAGAAAAAATATCAGAAAAAAAAGCGTCAACAATGAACATCAAATTTAAAAACGTTTCCACTGTTGTCTCGTTTACACTTTCGAAAATCTTCCCCCCAAAATTCCTGCAGGCCATGGTAAGTTTCTTGTTAATAGCGTTTGAGGATGGTGAACCCAGATGAATTGAGGAAATTTGTTACAAATCCATCAGATCGGTGTGTGCGTGTTTCACTTCTTGCTCCTTGCTTTGTCACGGTCCAGAAAAGCGTAGCAAATTATACTGCCCTTGGAAGAATGTACTTTATTTCCTGTTTCAAATAATTTGCAAATTGACAGTTAAGATCTTTGACCAAGATTAATGTGGACTCTAGTATAATACTGTGCATTCCAATGAAAGGTACACGACTGGAGAAGCCTCGTCTAATTTCGAGTACAGGAATACCTGAGTTAGCGGTTCGAGTGTCTACGTGGTGGATAATAGGTGTGATGACCCACAGGATAGATATCATTAGGCCTTCTTTACGAGGTAAACAATGGATACTGTATGTGACGATTTCGTCCCTTTGTCCCTGACTGTGTTGTCTAGTAGACCCTATTAGCGACTAAAACGTTATGTCGAATTTTCGTAAAATACTGCGTAGAAAATCTGTACAAAACGTTGTCGAATGGGCATGAATTCCGTGGTAATCGGCTCAGTTATGTTCATACATTACTTAAGGGCCTCACGAATGCCTACATGTACTTTTCATATTTGAGTGAAATTCGACACACAACATCCGCACTTAATGCAATTGAGCTTTTCTGAGTTGCGTGAAACTCCTTGCAGTGACAGCCATATTTCACTCAAGTATGTAAACGAATTTTTGTGTGTTCTTTGGAAATGTAGTATCCGATCTGTGTGAAATTCGATGTAAGAGTTTTACAGAGCACTTGTGATTTTCGTGAAAATCGGTACAGCAATGGTTATATATTTCTAATGGGCGTAAATGAAGTTACACTGACGTGTGTTTCGCGAAATTGTATGGGATTTTGAAAGTAAAGCACACTTCGAAGTCGGTTGACTACGTCAAGAATTTGACCCCTTGTAACCTTGCTGTATTCGCCACCCAGTCAGCTGGGTTCTCGTCGTTTTTCATGAAAGCACGTCATGTTCATGTCCTTTCACTCAGGAAATGTTTCTGTTAGGAGGGTTTAAAGCTAGAGTGGTAGGACCATAATATGCATTTTTTACCTCCAAATATTGTTAAAGCGAGGCACTTCTAAAGGATGCTTTATTTCCCTTCGTTTGCAAGAAATTTATGCAGAAATTATTCATGTTCTTTCAGCCTTTACAGATTAAGATTCTACGGCAGATACACAAATCACTAGTTTATATTCGCAATTTATCTTATATTCGCAATTTATCTGCAGTGTACCACATTTCTGACTAAATAAATATATTTTATGTTTATGATTCCGTGCATCGCTGATCTATGTTAGTAATTGTCCAACGAGATGCAACACAAAGCAGTCTATTTATTATTCTGCAAGTTCACTCTACATGTTTCGAGTGTCAACCACACCCATCATCAGATGTACACAAAACTGTAACTGCAGCCTCCGGTACTGGTCATATTTTTTGTGCAGCCACCTCCCTCCAACGTGGCCAAGCTAGCTTGGCCACGTTGGAGGGAGGTAGCTGACCAGTACCGGAGGTTGTAGTTACAGTTTTGTGTACTCCTGATGATGGGTGTTGTTGGCACCCGAAACATGTAGAGTGAACTTGCAGAATCATAAAGTCTGCCTTGTGTTGGATCTCTTTGGATGATTATTAATATTAATTTAAGTGAATATAATTACCTTTCTCGATTTCGACTTCCACTTAGTGAAGCGCATTTTCTGATGTATAAAGCCCAATGCAAGCATTTTGCATTCTTTGCACTTTATTCTAACGTTATACAAGTTATAATGATTATTAATTTTAAGAAATATGGAAAGAAGTGGTCTTGGCTAACTGAACTCATTTCCTGTAGGACTCTTTGCGAGTTTTAATTCAATAGACTCTGCATTTAACTTTGATAGATTGTCCAATTTTGGCTCTTGCCTTTCCATACCTTGTTTAGAAGTATATAGAATTTTCGTCGACTTTCTAGGAGAATATCTGGTTACGCAGTAAAAAAAGTTACAAATGGCATAACATGTAGACCTACTAATGTTTAATATGTTTGTGGAACTTGTTGTATTGTACAATGACACGTAATTTCTGGGCCTATATGACTCTAATATGCCACAAGTCATTTTGGCGTGGAAGCCAATAGATACATTTTGGTTATAGTTGTTTGCTGCTGATTTTGAAAAGAATTTCAAGTTGATATTGCTCTCGCAAGATCTAAATCAAATGTTGGTGAGCGCAACCTTAGTTTCTGTCACATCTGTCAGACGTTTTAATATGTTTATATTTCTTTCAAAACATTTTTCTCTTTTTATTCCCATTTTCCTCTCAATTTCTAATGTGATGGCCAGTTTTATTTATTGCAAAGGCGATCGCTTATAAATAAATGTACTTAGATTAATGGGGTGTCGTTACTTGCAGCGTTGTAAGTGGCAATAAATTGGTCATCCCGAATAGACATTTTTATTAACAATTACATAGTGAAATGTGAAAATTTGTTATTTCAGTGCAGATCTTTTAAAAAGACACGGAGAAATTGTTTAATTTTCCCTAATGTCAAATAGAATCAAATGTATGTAGACGATATACGATATGTAATTTATTTTATACCGTGGTCAAGCTTACTTGACTGCATTATGAAAGTATTTTATGCTTTGGGAGATAGAAAGAATGTGCAGGCAAGTGTCTTAATTCGTAAATACATTGAAAGAAACGTCCTCCATCTACCTGAAGTCATTTGAATGATGCTGATGTCTTGACGTTGCATGTGACTTGTGTGTCACCTATATGATTATTGTTTGTGTTGACAGTTCCTTAACTCCTCGTGTCTCCTCCGCCCTAGAACTCTATTGGTCATTGTGTTCATGTCCTCATCTGCAGTCAAGGATGACGTAAGGTGACGTATTTGCTGAATTGGCAGAAATGAATTCTGTCTATGTCAACCTGTCTTTCCCGAAGGAATAAAACACAGCTTTCAAGTCCTGATTGATGTAGGTTGGTTTTGTGTGAATGATTTTCCAGTCGTGCTCTATTTGGGTGACTACTTTCATAAACACGGTGTTTGGAAATCTGTAAGTCCTGAGTTTTAACCTCTTAAACCACTTAACTCTTGTATTAAATTTGGCATTTTATATTCTCTAAATTTTATGGGAATTTGATTTTGTACTTTTTCTCTACTTCATTTACAGCTAATATATAATGCATTTTCTCAAATTTTTTTATCGTACAAACATAATTGGTACGTGAGATAATGTATGCATGTTCGTAAAGCATGAAACGTTCCTCTCAGATGTTCTAAAAATGGCCGATCCTCAAAGAAATCTCGGAAAATATAATTTCTGTCCTTATTGTTTGACCTGTTAGTTTCAACTTCCATAATCAGCATGTGTGTTTAACGCTGTGCTGGATAGATTTTTTTTTGCAGTGACGTATTTGTATCTGGGGCGGTTTTCCATAAGGTCTGCAGTGCTGCAGCTTCCCCCCTCCAGAAATTTTGAGAAAAGTGAAATATCTTAATAAATGTTTTCCTAGTCTTTAAAAACACACGAATAAAAGAATTTCAAGTTCAGATTTTTGTGACGAACCCTGAGCACTGCGGAGATGAGCCGAGGCCGTGCTCTATTCAGCCCTTGCGAGCTGGCTTTCGCACAGCTAGTGCGAATGCTAGGGAGACTCACCGAACTGGGCCTGCGGGTGGACTGCAGGCAGTACAGCTCAAATGCTGCTGAACAGTGTGTCAAGGAGGAATCCGGATATCTGTCTACCCTTCCTAACATTCAAACGCTGACAGTTTGGTAACCATTTTTGCCTTGCAGTTTTCAGCCGTATTTGTGTATGTTGTAATTTTTGGAGATGCAATTTTAAGACAAACTTGAAAAAGGACAGTGGTAAGTTTTTCTAGGGCACCAATTTTTCTAAATCAACTCTCGCCGATGAGACGCGGATTATTTATGTATTGAAAGACTTAATTTAGTTATTTGTCAGCCATCAAGCAGAAAACAAGCATATGTGAGAAAATTTACGCCTGCTATATACGCTTAACACAAGTAGTTGGGTGGCTGTGGTGAAAGAATCGCTGTTTCAAGTCCTTCTGTTTAATCATATAATAATCCTTGTCGCAGCCCTGCCATAACAAAGTCCCACGAGACTCCATTTTTTTGTGTCTACGTTAATTAAAAATACATACTAAAGGATAATAAGAAATTGGGAAGAGAGATGTTCTTTCTTTTAAGTTCGTTGTGTTTATTAAATTTTGTTATCTGATATGTTTTCAAAATGTCTACCAAGAGTCGTAAGTTAAACGCATATGGTTGATTGGGAAATAAATAAAATTTTGTATTTGTAAAATTTTAAAATGAAAAAATTTAAAACTGTAGTGGTATATTTTGACGAGTTTTTTAATCTACCAAACAAGAGGCACTTAAAATAATTTGGGATAGTTGGGTGAATAATGTTACAGCGGTTCATAAATTGGGCTGTGATTGTATGGAGTGTATTGCAGTTTGTTCAGAGTGCAGGGAACGTTTTGAAATGCGGAGAAAGTCAAATCTTCTCAAGAAATGCCATATACCGCGTAACTAATTTTGTATTTACTGAGCTAGTAATTTTGTTCTGATTAAAAACCGCCTTTTGATTAAGATGTGCAGTTAATTCAACAATGCTATGTCATTTTCCGACAATTGATCGGATCTACGATATCTCATTTGTTTTAGGCGTATATCAAATAATGAATAGAAGTGGCGTGTCATTGCAGTTTAATGAATGTATTAGAGAAACTGCAGTCATGGTTGCTACTACATGGCTGTTATTAAATTTTCCCTAATTCAGTTTTACATTTTGTGTTTCAGTTAGTTCAAGGCACGTTTTCGACAAGAATCGAAACAGCGCATGAGCCGCGTCTTGTCACTAATACACAGACAGAGCTACAAAGCTGTGAGATTGTTTTCGGTGGAACATATTCTCATAAAGAAAAAAAGTGATCCCGTTACAGGCCCGGCGTGGCCCAGAGGGTGGGTAGAGGTATAGCTCTACTCTTCCACGACCGCGGCACTAGAAGGGGGTGAGTGGTCAGCAGCATGGCCCGGCCGCACTTTACTAACAGGATAGACCCGGTACCCATAGTACAAGAGGCTGGGTGGGCCCCAGGGCCGGTCTGGGCGGGCGGAAAATCTCGTCCCCACTGAGATTCGATCCCGGACCGTCCAGGCCGTAGTCAGTCGCTATACCGACTGAGCTACCCGGCCCACTGGAACATATTCTAGTGGTGCAAATATTAGGAAACGGATCGTATTTTATGTCTTAATAGGAACTTAGTGTTGTTGACATAATTTATTACCGATTATTCTCTCTATTCCAGCCATATTTCCACTTGCTAACGTTACGTTTTCCTGTTTCAACACAACATGTGCGACTAGGTAACTCGGAGAGCTCACAATTTCAGCCTTATGTTGACTGCATCACATTTCGTCGAGATACACAAAGTGCTATGAAGTGAATACTATATGATTGACTTCTGCTTATAACACAGACGAATACAGATTGCCATCTTGGCCGTAGTTAGAAATATTATAAACTTTTCGCGCCATTTACGTGCTGTTCAAAAGAACTGTAGAAAAGAATAAATCAGGTGGTTTAAGCTCATTCTGTAATACGGTAGAATCTCTTAGGTACAAAATGAAGATATCGACCAGTTGTGAGACCTTCCACTTACAGCCTGTACAAAAGGTGCTGTCTGAATGCTCGAAGTCAACTGCTCGACTTGTGTACCTTACAAATTTCACGCCCGACATATTAACTCTCATATAAATGAATAGTTCCATTGTTGTCGTAATGAAGCATGTGGGAAGCAAATCCAACGTTTGAAATAGTTGGCTCACAATGTGTAATTTCCAGCAGAGTGGATATTTACATCAATTTGCTTCGTGCGGAGAACGGATCTACCCAAACCTACAGAAATGCCTTCGCAGACTGAATTGTTCGATGTCGGAACGACAGTAAATGTTAACAAAATGTTCGCGGTAAGAATAATGACAAAGTAAAGGGGAGCTTACTGTAGTGCCGTGGGTATAGAGTTTCGTTTTGAGCGTACTTCTGTCTTTGAAGCGGAAGGAAAGTACTTTCGTGACGTCACCTTGTGGTTTGTGATTGCATGCTTGCGCCGGCGCGCTAGAACACATTTCTGCTTGTGAGGCCTTTGCCGATTTTAACGCGACTTGGTACATAATTATGATAAAATACAGGACACTTTCTTATAATAAAACTAACTAGATGCACTAACTTCTCAAATTTATTTTTGGAATAAAACTCTATATTTTTCGGACAGTTCCTCTGTCCATCATCAGGAGTTTTTCACTGACCACACAACAGTGTGTACAGTGTGCATATAGCTAGCCCTTAAGTTCTCTAGACAACCTGATGATGGCCAATACAGGCCGAAACATGTAGTTGTTTCCATCACATAGTCATTAAATACACCTCAGTGATTAAGTTGTGTTTGACTGCATACCTTTTCCTAGCTGCCTACAGCTTCTCAAAGTAACTTTTCTCTAACCTTGGTTATTATTTGAGCTAAACACTATGTGTAAGGTAGGGGTGGCACTGTTTATATCTGTTCCTAAATTCATATGTTTCGTCATATTTTACTAACACTTTATGATGTTACTTGAATCAATATCGTGTGTTTTTTAGTTAAGGAAACAGTGTCATGAAAGTAAAGTACGAAAGTGACAAAGATTAAGCGTGTTAATTAGGTTAGAACAGTCTCTGTTCGCTTTGAAACTTTTTTTTTCTCTGAAGAAATTGGCGCGTGTTGAACAAAGAAAGACGAAGCTGTTCGGAGAATATTTACCTTCAAAGAGGGACGAAATAACTGGAAATTGAAAACAACTTTGTCTTTATATAGGTCATATAGTATTTCTAGAGAAGTAAATACGTAACAGTGAGCTCAGAAACAAGGAATGAATAGCGAATTTTATAAATAAACTGGCCATTTCAGAGACTGTAAAAAGAAATTGCATGATAAATATGACGGATTTTTTTGGAAGTAGGTTTTTGGGATCAGAGTTTGCTGATCCTGGTCCAGAGGGAATGTATTAGCGTATCGGTGATATTACACAATACTTTTATTAGTGGAGAGTTAAGGCGAATACAAAGTATTTGAGTTAAATGAAAGACAAGTGCTATTTGCGGTTGTAAATATGAAGAACATTATCTTTACCACGTGGAGCAGTGCGTTCTGTATACAGATAATTAAAAGGCGGTTTATAAATACCTCGTATCAAGATCGGAATTTGTGCATGCCTACCTGTGCAATAGGTGCCCTGCGTTGCGATTTTCCAACTAACTCAATTACTGATGCAATGCTTGGCTTCCCGGATATCATCAGCCAAAAATGTGAAAACTGAAGTGTGCTACAGGTGCCTCGATTCGGCTGTTCTATTGCCAGGAAATGTGCTCAAAGAGAATGTGTCGGACCGGAGAGCGGAAATTGGGCTTTGTCGCACCTCGTCTACCACTTAATTATGTGGCCCACTTGTTTCCAGCCAAATACGTCGATGCACGTACGCATACCAAAAGCAAGGCTTTTCTCTAAATGAGAAAGCTTTACTACGCAGATAAATACCTGGGTTGTGTCTACTATTTTCTGAAAGCACATAGAGATTCTTTTTTTCTCTACTTTTTCAACGTTGCGGCAAAAATATTTGCCTGTGGAGTAGTACTACGCCTAATCCAGCATGTCGTGGCACACAGTGCTAAATGTGTGTGTTTGTTTGTTTTCTGTAGGTCTGTGTAGCTATGGAAGGTAGATTAAGTAAATAGATGTGTTGTACTGAGCACTCAAAATTGATTATTGTGAGTTGTTACTGGTAAAAACTAGAAACCTCACAGCGCAGAAAGTGGTACTGACATTTACTACGTATTTGCACCTAGAAATTGCTGCAGATACCGGTGGAAACCGGCGTCGAGGCTGAAAAGCATTTTATTTACTTTTGTTTCCATTGAATCAAACTTATCGCGTCTGTATTATTGAGAACGCTTTCTGACCGATTATACAGAGTCACGTCACTCAGCGTTGGGCAAAATTATTGCGCATTTGTACAGCATGAGCGTTGGCTTGCAACGGAATGGCTTGTAGCCAGCGGATTTTCAAAACTGAGAAGTATGTCAGAAGTATGTGACTGTTTAAATGATGATTTATTTCCAGTCTTGCTTTTCGGATGAATCTCTTTACCGTTCGCTAAATCATAAAGCGTTGTCTGTTTTGAGGGCGATAACGTTTCATGTCCTTGGATACTGATGATGGTGTACGTATGTCTGTGTAGAAGTACATACACAGGGTACCTTCTTGCCAAAGGAAGTGATCTCCGGCCTAGTGTTCGTAACAAGCAAGTTCCAAACCGAGGGAAGAATGTAGCACTGTCGTCAGATCGTCTGTGCAGTCGATGTAGGCAGTCGCAAGGCTGTTGTGGTTAGCGAGCATGAAAGTAAATTTGTCGGTGGTAAGGGTCCCTCGGATGATTCATTTAACGGGCATCAAGCCGGGCACAAGGGGGGGGGGTTCTTCCAGTGCCGTTTTTAGGCTAGAGCCCTTGCAAAGGGTCTTGTGGTCATGTGAAGTGCATGGAAGTGGTTTCTTTAACGTATCTTTGGTTGCTGGTGAGAAAATTGTCTGCTGGCAAGAATATCTTTTGCAAGAGTTCTAAGGTTTAAAAGGAATAAACAGTCGGACTACAGTTTACCGATGCGTGAAAACTACAGCGAACTTTTCAGTAGACTAAAGGCGCTAAAGCTGTTTGTTACAGAATAACACTGCATTGCGGGAGTTGGGGGGGGGGGACCAAGATTAAACTATTGTGTTTAATTAAAAATGGTGATGCACTGAAGTTACTGTGAACGCTGCTGCCAATGGCCTCGTGTGTTATTTGCCTATTGATGTGATGTACCACTGTCATTAAAGCAACTCATCTCCCAACTGGTCATTAGAGTCGCGAGGGAAACAAGTCGAATATATATTTATGTAAATCCCGCCCTCATGGACTATATTTCGTGTCAATGTGCGGTGTTAGTAGTAGCGAGAAGCTGAGAGAGGTAGGAGGAACGGGTTCTCAGCCCATTTTGAATACTGCGCAAAACCGCACAACAGTCTTTAGTAATTAGATGTGATCGACACGCACATTCGGTCGGATCGGCAGAATAAATTTGTTACGGTTTATCGGGATTATCCAAATAAATCCTCACGACTTCGTGTTCTACAGTCCAAACATGCAGAAGAATTTGCTTATATCCTGAACAATATCTTTCTAATTTTCGGTGCTTTATGTGCCTTACATACTGACAAAGGCAGGTATTTTGCGAAATTAGCATACGTGCAACTGCAACAACTTTGGAGGATAATCGAAATACTTTAATTTTGTGTTCGAACAGTGGCCATAATCGTAATAAGCTTAACATCACCTTTCATTTTTCATTCTTAGAATAGATCAAAGAATTAAAGACATGTGGTTTGTGAAATTTAACGTATAATTGGGTTGTGTCGAAACCTCGGCACGGACTTACCAGTCTACGCTGCGTAATATCCCGGAAGAGCGCTGTTCTCTTAATTATAGTTAAATATGAGTGTAACTGTATGGGCCAGCAGAGACTTGTGGAACGGTTGGAAACATTTAGAAATCTGGTCTGGGAACCGAAGGAAAGTGACAATTTGGGAGACGTAGGGGTTGATGGTAGGGAATATTCAGATGCATTATAAGGAAGTAGGGGTATGCCGGCGTAGGCTGGATTAATGCGGCCCGTGATGGGGACCAGTGACGACTTCCTATACTCACGCTACTGGGACCTTATCGTAGAAGGCGTGTAATTTCACGATCATCTGATTACATATCAGCTACTGAAGGAGGAATGTTATCAACACTTTTAGCTGGCTACTCTTCACTGGCCTGCGCTAGTTCTGTTGCTAAATTAACGAGTTAGTATTGAATAAAATGGAGCAAATATTTAAACACACACAGTTCATGTATTATTCCAGCTCACCGGTGTGTAAACGCATTAAATCGATATGTAATTTCATTTGACGATTATCTTAAGCTCGTTTGTATTCCGGAATATAATACTTTAATTTCACACAACGAATTTTAGTTTTCTACATTTGAAGTCTGCAGTTAGTGAGGATGACCTCTGTGTTAGTAATGATTCATGTTTTGGGGTAGGAATTTTCTATCCTAAATCCGTGTTGTCGCTTTACGTACTTGTGAACAGAGTGTGTAAAGGGGTTGAATTGTATCCAGTACAGGGTTCCCGAAATATCCCCTTTGAATCGAACTACCTGTATTTCTGGAACGAAATGCTTAGAGTTTTTTTTGACACTTACGATACATCGCGACTGGATTATAGGAGGATACTCCTGAAGCCAATCAAGACTTTTCACCCTATATGTGTAAGGCGTCATGTTTTGAATTATTCCCGTTCTGATGCTTGGACCTTTTCCTTCAGCTTCCTGTACTGAAATTTTATTGTCACTTAAAAAAACCACGTGCGCCACATTTTGTGCTGACCTCATCGTCCTTGATTTAATCAACATAATAACCTCATCAAAGGCAGGGATGTCGTCGCTATAATGATTTGGACGTTTCGGGTTTTGAACCCCAATGGGGTCAAGAGATATTCGCTTCTCTGCATCTGTCAAGACAGTTACTGGGGCTGACCCAGCCTCCTATGCAATGGACACCGGCCTCTTTCGCTGAGGTAAAGCGGCCGAAGCGTGGCGCTGACCACCCACTACCATCTGACACCGAAGTTAGGACTGAGTAGAGCTGTAACTTTGTGACGTCATAGAACGTTACATGGAGACATTTATCTTTATAACTTTCGAAACCAGTTAGAAATTACGACGCTGTTTATTGCGTATATTCTACGTCCAGCTGGCACTTTCTCGAGTCCAAGTGTTTCCCTTAGCACTTCGTTCTAAAAAACCGCCAAGCTGCGTTTTTATCTTAGAGAAAGAAAGTCTGTAGACAGAGATGAGACTGTGGTTTTTAAATTGTAATAGCAATTTCCTTGGGTGTATTAATTAAAAATGAAAGAGCCTGGATGTAATGTAAAAATCGCTTATTTTATTTTATGGGCCACTTTACGTTAGGGTATAAATCCTTTATGGGTGGCAATCCCCTTTTATCTGGGAAGGAATACTTTGAGTGTAAATTATTGATGAATTACACATTGAGTTTTAGCATGATCGTGTTGAGGTTACTGGTTTTGTTGAAGTCACTGGTCTAATAAAGAAGGCGTAAGAAGGGAATCGGGCGAGGATTTTAAATGGAAGATGTCAGATGTCAAAATGAGAGCACTCACTGGCCAGTAGATCAGATATGTTCATAAATGCGAAATATGGTTCAGTCTTGCTGTTTCTTGCTGGCCATACTTTATATTGCACCCACCGGAATATGTTAAATAGGGCTCAGGTAAACGACTCAATGTTGGTATGTATGCCATCCATTTTTGTCCATACCTCAGCCTCTAGATCAATGTTCGTTGAATGTATGCCACGCTTTTCGTACACGGTAATGCACGCTGGGACACAGCTTTACTCTGATCGCCAAGTGTGATCGCAGAAACGTGCGAACTAGTGTAATGAGCTTGTAGAATATACATGTAAAATGCATGCAACCTAACTTAATTTTTTTATGTATCTAATGCTCTTTTGGCTGTATCTGTTATTCGTGGGATTATGAGCTCTAAAAATCGGGACATAACTCTCGTTCAAGGGATCTGCTATAGTACTACAGGAATAAACTTGTGGAATATTTTGTTTTGAATTCATTGTCCATTTTCCTGTTTTGAATCCACTGCAAAATTACAGGAATATGGCAGCTGTGACGTTGACAGACCCGAAACAGATTAACCAGTTATAAGCTCCTCCGAAGGAAACCACTGCTGTAAGGCGGAAATCCTACCACACCACCAGCCTTTCAGTACCAAAAGACGGTAGCGACTGCGTATTGTGCATAACGAACTGCCGCAGGTAGGCTGAGTGAAGTGAACTGTCTGCAGAATGTTCAACGGAACGTGCGGTAATTGGCTGGAGTGTAACAAGCGTGCCCGGTAACCGTCCTGTGACGAAACGTGATTAAAACTGCTAATAAAGTAGTGTCCAGTCTTCATCCTTATGCAGTGTGTGTGTGTGTGTGTGTGTGTGAGAGTGTGTATGTGTGTGTGTATGTGTGAGAGTGTGTGAAAGTGTGTGTGTATGTGTGTGAGTGTGTGTGTGTTTGCGTGTGAGTGTGTGTATATGTGTGTGTATGAGTGTGTGTATGTGTGTGTGAATGTGTGTGGTGTGAGTGTGCGTGAGTGTGTGTATGTGTGTGAGAGAGTGTGTGTGTGTGTGTGAGTGTGTGTATGTATGTGTGTATGTTTGTGTGGGAGTGTGTGTGAGTGCGTATGTGTGTGTGTGTGTGTGTGTGTGTTTTTTTAAAAATAAATTTATTACTCTGCATGCTCCAGTACTATGGAGTAATACTATATGCATTGAAGTTAGCTTGTACATATTATCTTCTAATATCTACCTATTCCATTTACAGTTTTGGTTCCTTATCTATCTTGTCATATTTACACACTGAACTTTGTCTAATAATATGCTGTTCGCGAATCCTTTGAAGTTTTTGTAAAATTTTATACAAAATTTGTCTTTACTAACTGGCCAGTTTTCTGACCGTATTACCGTTGCTTCTAGTCTATCCCTTTCGTGTTCTAAAAGTTTGCATTCATATAGAATGTGATCCACTGATTGTTCACCTTCATCGCA
>Ga0131853_10012657_pt1 | contig 15466 bp, 7 predicted proteins | sample TergutLab28metaG_FD_92764 | JGI IMG/M metagenome (GOLD analysis project Ga0131853, IMG submission 92764) | Labiotermes labralis P1 segment gut microbial communities from Petit-Saut dam, French Guiana - Lab288 P1 (version 2) (version 2) | ecosystem: Host-associated > Arthropoda: Insects >...
AAGAAAGTAAGAAGCGGCAACGCAAAAAGAACCACTCATGAAGCAGGTAAGGGAAAAGAAAAAAGCAGGGGGGGGGGGGGGGGGGGAAGAGAGAAAAAATACAAAATTTCTTACAAAAGGAAGACAACACAGTAGTTATTAGTTATTTTTGTTACTGTGTATGATCTGTAACTGTCTGAAAATGAACTGCAGCAGAACTGTAACTACAGACACACACGCACACACCCACCCATAAATGAAGCAGAATTTCACAGTCTATACAGATGTGTCACAGCACAATGGTAGACACCTGTCAATAAACACTGACAGATACACAAAAAATTACAAATGCTAAGGAAAAGTATCTCACTGACAACTAGTATTTTGAGCTGCATTAGCCATTACAGCATTGTGGAATAATGAAACAAATTCTGTATGTGTCACCCTCTTAGCTATGGCTTCCATTAACGTCTGGTACTGACTGACAGATATATCTAACGACGCGTCATTCGCCAATCTTGATGAAACACACTGCACTATTCTCTCCACTGGCAACAAATGCAGAATTTCTTCCTCAAGCAGACCTGAACCATACTGACACCACACCTTGCTTACTTCTTGCAAGAGTGCTGCTAAATTGTCCCTTTTTGATCCCGTGGACTTTAGAAAATCTTCCACGCTTCTCTGATATGTCTCAGAAGATACTGATGATTCAGATTCATGTTTCATCTCACTGTCATCGCTTTCACTGACACCTCCTGTTCAAAAAATATATTTGTCAATGTATTGTACCTATAACATCCAAACAGCACCATTTCACCTTTATGAAAAGCAACAGTATGGAAACAAAATGTACATAACAAAAGCTCTCAAAAGGCTCTATACTGTTCTGTTTCCACATATATTACTGGTATACAGTTTTCCTCTTAAAGAACAGCACAAATGACTGTGATTACTTTCAAAAGTATTACCCAGTTCACAGCAAAATTACTTTACACTGCATTAGAGAACAAGTTTCATACTTTGTGACATCTCTTTTGAAACAGACTGTGATGTTAAATGTCAAACTACCTTAGTCTCCAGGAACATACATGCAGGATAAACAGAACACCAAAATCTTAAGAATGGAGGAATTATAAGGTGATGTCAGTCCCAAGTGAAACTGAATGATAAGAACAATAAATATTGTAGCAAAATTAAAGCAGTATAAATTAAATTCTTAAGAACTGTCAAAGGACTTATAATATTCAACACAATTCAACTAAAGATATATATAAATAATGAAATATCTATTCATTAACAAACAAAAGAGATGGTGATATAAAAATGATCAAACAAACTCACCAAAATGTAATGAGACTACTGACACTTACAATGCAGTACAGGTACATTCCATTACTGTCACAGGCACTTCACACCTTTCTAACCTTTTCGCGTGTTAGTGTTTATCTAAAAAATGTTCAATCACAATCAGCATGTCTGCTGAAGTGGTGAAGTTTCCAACTTGTATTGGAGAGGTAAAGGTAAAGGTAAAGTGCGCCCTTGTACAGGCACTGAGGCTCTGTACACCCCGTACAGCCCATAGGGGAGCAGAGGTATAGCTCTACTGTACAGGCACTGAGGCTCTGTACAGCCTGTACGGCCCATAGGGGAGCAGAGGTATAGCTCTACTCTTTTTTGACTACAGCACTAGAAGAGGGTGAGGGGTCAGCATCACGCCCCGGCCGCTCTTTACCCCCGGGAAAGACATGGTACCCATTGTACAGGAGACTGGGTGGGCCCCAGGGCCAGTCCGGACAGGTGTGGAAAGTCTCGCCCCCACCAGGATTCAACCCCTGGACCATCCAGCCTGTAGCCAGTCGCTATACTGACTACATTCCGAGCCCACTGTAATGGAGAGGTGCCTGGCTGAAATCCCAGCCAGAACACGTGACAGAAATTCTGACAAATTGGCAGAAACATGTAAAGGATAAATATGCAGACATTTGAATGATACCTGTAACAGTCAGAAGATGCACGAGTGCAGACCACACAGGGAAGAAGCAGTAATGCAGTACAAAGATCTGCTGGCTGCTTAGTCTTACTCACACAACAAATCATCCAGCGGCAATATCATTAAATGCCACTTACCTTTGACACTAATTGGCGTTTCATTTTCCTCTTGTAGCATCTTCATATAGTCCTGCAAAGAAACATGAGCAAACTGCATTTCATTTTTTTTTTTGAATGGTGCCATCCCATTGTGTACATATAACTAATTTATTGTAATGTGCTGTCATTACACAACATATAAAAACAATTGTAATTTTACAACTGTTTTTATATGTTGTGTAACGATGGCACATTACAATAAATTAGTTAAACTGCATTTCACTGTTTCTCATTGGAATTGTAATGAATTTATGATTTGAAACTTGTAACTTAGATTAGAAATTTTCATTTATAAACTTGTTTGTTACACTACATGCAGGAAGTGACAGTCACTCACTTTTATTAATTCAACAAATACATTAGCCGTTCATTGTACTTTGAGACATTTCTACACCTAAGGGTGACGTGACGGTTCGCCAAACTTTATGGAATGTCTGACTTCATGCTTTGCCACTATATAAACCGGTATGCCCAATAAATGACCTCTTAATACACAATTTCATAAGCAACATACATGTACTTATATGATTTATGGCAGTTACGTACCCAGACTTATTGAAGAAGACTATAAACAAAGACAATGTTATATTTTGGCTGTGAATTTTCGCAATGATCTTCTGCCCTCAGATTTTACATGGTAAGCCATGCTGGTTGTATTCAAATTCCAAATTAATTGAGTCGTGTACATTCGGAATTAGTTAAGACTTCATTATTCGAAATTCCAAATTCGCGTACTTTGGTTTATATACACAGGCAAGCTAACTTTCAGTATTTACGATATTATTTCTGAAATTGAACTATTATTCCCACTGTAAATATCTGAACATACGGAATTAGAATATCTAGTAATAGTGAGATGATTTTACTATTTTGTCTTTGAGTCCTTCTTATCAGATAAGTGGTCTGATATGATGGCAGTGATAACTACCAAGTGAACCAGTATACGAACCCTTACCCATAGTATTTGTCTTACAAGAAATTTGGTGGAAGTCAAGCCCCCTTCCTACAAACACTACAGAATTAAAAAACTAGTGTCAAGCAAAAACTCATACTTTCCTACCGCACAGGTTGCTATTCCAAAGAGATCTATTACTCTTATTGCCATTATTTTATTGCATTTAATTTCATTTTTGCGAACAGCTCTGAAGTACAGCTGTGGCATGACTTAAGGTACTGCCCTAGATTTGTCTTGGGGCAACTGATGAACACAGCAAGTAACCTCAGTCAGATCAGCAGTTTCCTTCCCAGGTTATTTCTGTGATGCCAATCACATCATGTTAGCTAGCTAGACACCCAACAGATGCATGGTAAAATACTGTATGCTGCGTGTGCAGAAATAACCTCCTGATGACGAACAATTATTTGTTCGAAGCAGGTAGAGGATAGTTTAATTCGAAAAAACGAATGAGAAAAAGTGTGCATCTCATTGGTCATTCTCACGTACAAATTTTTCACCTTTTTCAAGTTCAGTTGTTCACTTACACGTGTCTTGTATTTTAAGTAACATCCATCACCTTTATTGTGTCCAGCTCTTCTTGAACTGACAGCAGCTTATGTTTGTGCCAGTTTTTGATGCAGTGGCCACGCTGATCAATTCAGTGAAAAGGCCAAACTGTACGCACATAACCAATTCGAAGTGAAACAAAAAGTATACACATTCTGCACACATATTACTTCAAATTACTGATAGCAGCCACAACAAGGTGCATTCAATACATGCTTCTTCACACTGTACATTACACAAGTTCCATAAAGTTGTGTCACACTGCGTGAAATGCACTTGTGCAAATTTATGGCAGTGCAGACGGCTGTCATTTCCTGACATGTGTTTCCACAGATTAACACAGAGTTGCTCGTCTCTAACCTGAGATCATTGGTGACAATGATCTTGGAGATTAATTAACAGAGAGCATTATTTCATTTCTGTACAATGGTAAAAAATTCAGAGTGTGAAATTGTTTAAGGTTTTGATGAGAAAACACCAAATGGATGTTGCATACTTCTCATGCCTCTTAGGAGGGAAATCCTTTAAGTGAGAAACATTAAGAGGGCAAGTGTACTTTAATTGCATGGGAAAACACTGGTACTAAATTATCCTTAGGTGGTAAAACTTTATGTGGGGTTGTCTAGGCAGGTTTCACTGTACATAACAGACACTTGTGGACAAAAGCTGCCAGTGTATAGTCGGGTCAGCAGTATTTTGTTAAAGCATTCACAATGCCTCAGTTGTTAGGAGCTTTTAACATGGTTCAGACATATAATGAGACTGGACGCATGACGAAAAAAAGACATTAACAAATACATGCAGGAGGCAATAAAGGCAATAACAAATACATGCAGGAGGCAATAAAGGCAATAACAAATACAGGCAGGACTCAATAAAGGCAATAACAAATACAGGCAGGACGCAATAAGGCAATAACAAATACACACAGGACGCAATAACAAATACAAATTCCTACACTGCTGTTATATCCATCAATGATGTTGCGTTTTCAGGTGTGGCCAGTGTGTGCCACATGGCAGCAGTGTTGGGGCACATCACATTCTGAGCAAGAGTGATGGTTAGCAAACAGGAACTAAATCTCACACTGGCTCAGAACCACAGGGAATCGCCTAGTATCAATCACTTTCCCAAAGTTATGTCTCTGGCAGAGACCAAGACATCCACTAAGCACACACACTGACCAGGGATTAAACTCACAACTATATGAATGAAAATTTCAGCTCTTCCTGCAAGACCACTACTAGGTCCCATGGTTGTTGCAGGCATCTGTTGACAAAATGTTCAATTTTGTGTGGCCATTAACTGAAAGAAACACATTTAGAAAAAGTGATGAAGACAGATTAAATATAAATTTGTTTCAGGTTATATGTTAAATGATGATTAACTCAAACAACATGTCCTTTAACAGGACTCAATCCAGGGGTGTTACTGGCTTTCTCACTGGACATAACATCCTGAGGAGACATCTTCACCTACTAGGGCTGCTGGACAGTCCACCGTGTAGGAGGAGTGCAGCAGAGGAAGAAACCTCAGCCCACATTCTTTGTGAATGTGAAGCTTTGGCTTCACCCAGACATGCGTATCTGGGCTCCTTCTTCTTGGAGCCATAGAACATCAAGGGTATAACTCTGGGGGCTATATGGGACTTCAGCAAAGGAACAGAGTTCCTATAAATTGATATGGGGCACAAAGGGCCCGTTAATTAAGGCCATTAACCCATTCATAATCAATCGATGAAGTCAAACAACTACACAGATTGCGTGCAAATATGAAAGTCTTAATTCCTACTCACATGAAGAACTGCCCTCGCATGAGAAATCTTCGGAGTGGCAACTGGAAGTCTGTTGACACTTGCTTCATCGAGACTGCTCAGGTGACCCACTGTACGGATGTTTCTGTTCTGCACTTCAAGTACAAAAGCTTTCGTCCTAAAATGGGAACCATAAAAGAACAAAGTAAACAACGAGACCCAAAATATTTTCACTAACACCTTAAAATTTTTAGAAGTCCGTGTCTGCCTTCGCGGTTGACAAAAATGACTGCTAAACCAGGCATCCACTCTGAATTTTTTTTTGGGGGGGGGGGGTCGACCTGACCCAGAAGTTGTGTATAATTTATGTTGCATTTGGTTTGGATGTTCTGCCCACACTGTGGCAAAATTCTGTTCAAACAGCTTCTGATTGCATATTGTTTGATAACAAATCAATCATAGGAAAAATTTACTAGCACTCCCACACTCATGCTGTACATGATGAATTCCTACAATCTACAGATATTCTAGGACACAGCAACACATGGTGGTTATCCCCATTACCAGCTGTTGAAACGAACACAGACTTTTCTTTTCTTGCCCTGAAAGTCTGTTTCTTTCCGCTTGAAAAGTGTCTCATTATGCAAAAAAATTTTTTTGAAAATCCCGTCACAATTACTACCCTTCATTTCCTTGTCAGGCAGCCAATAGTTTTATCCTATGCCATTCGTATTATTGAAAAGCAGAACACACGTATAGCCGGAATGAGAATTTAAACAAATAAACCACTACCGATGTCAGAGCACAGAAAATCTGAAATTTTTTTACACCTGTTGTGCAAGATCAGCTAAAAGAAATATGGTAAGAGCATTGAATAATCTATGAATATCACGTTTATCCAACTGAATGCACAACACGATTGTTCTAGAGAAATATTAAAATTTACATTAAAATGCTCCTACATGTTTTGGTTTAACGAGCCATCTTCAGGGAGCTTATCACTGTGCTTTGCCAAAGTTATAATTATTAAAATAGTTAGTTAAAAATGTCGTTACAAATCAGTCTGGTCGTGTGGCTGCACTTTCTCACTCAACACTGTGCACTGTACACACACCAATAAGGACTGGATAAATATGCAGCCACACGACCGAACTGATTCATAACGACGTTTTTAACTATCTTAATAATTACAACTTTAGCAAAGCACAACAATAAGCTCCCTGATGATGGTTTGTTAAACCAAAACATGTAGGAGCATTTTAATGTAAATTTTAATGTAAGTTTTAACATTTTTCTAGAACATTCTAGTTGTGCATTCAGTTAGATAAATAAAGGACGTGATAATATCAAGATGCACGGTACAACTGTGAAAAATAATCTGTGAATAATTTAAAAGCTACAGTGATAATTTTTAGTAAAAGTGTAGTAGGTATGTACAAGACCCATGTGTTCCATTTCTTGCACCTCTTCTATATATAGACTGGATAAGGTTGAAGAAGGTGCCTAACAGGCTGTGTTCAAGAATACTACTGTTTCATCTGAACTGTCATTCCAAATTTTTCTGTTTTCGAGGAAATATATGATGAATGTTCGTGTGTCATGAAATATTGTGAAGGGTAGTTACATGAATGGGGGGACCGCACACTGGTTAAGGTGCTGTGCTACAAATCGGAAGGTCGTCACGTAAAGTGCTTAGGTATTCATTTTATGATCCTAGCGTGCGATTAACTAAACACATTTCAGGATGTTTCTGTTCAGCTGGGAACCGCGGTAGCACAGTGGTTAAGGTGCTGTGCTACAAATCAGAAGGTTGCTGGTTCGATTCCAGATGGTGTCATTGGAATTTTTCATTGACATAATCCTTCCGATCGCACTATGGGCCTGGGGTCAACTCAGCCTCTAAGAGAAATGAGTACCAGGAGTATCTCCTGGGGGTAAGAGCAGCCGGTGCTTAAGGCTAAGAACCTTACCATCATCCCGGGCCACTGTCACGTAGTCTGGGAACCTTAACTTCCTGGAACCCTCCAGGCACCTCGGGCCTGTAATGGGACTGATTTACCTTTTAGTTACATGAATGGATTGAAAATTCAGGTATCAGTTGTGGTGCCAATGGAGTGATGAGCTACATTATATCAAGAAAGAACGTATAAGCGTAAGGGACATAAGTTATTTGGTGCAAATTTTCACTTGCACTTCCCCAATCAAATGCACATTTTCTTTGATCAGTTTTCTGTGGTCAGATGAGAAGAACGGACTGAAGCAAGAAACTGCAACAGCTTCGATCATGAACACTCATTTTTCACGCCTTTCTTGTGCACAATTTTAAACATACTTGCAGAAATCTGTTCCCCAGAAAAGTATTCCATGAAAGATGAGCAAGGTCCATACACATCATGGCAACAGCATGTTACAGGCTGTAATAAGAGTAATTGTTTTGTAATAACATCATCACAATGTTTTGTGAATCTACCGACAACTGTGCTTCGTACTGTCATTCTAGCTTCAACAGTATGTAGAAAATGTACTAACCATCTCGGTTTCGTCGTGAGCCGTGCCGCAATACTTTCGATCGGATGGGTGCAGTGCACCAGTGGAGGGAACAGTGCATCTTGACTATTCAAAAGTTCTGGGGCAGTTTCATCCACTGATCCCTGCGATGCCAGGCCACTAAGATCAGGCGAACCTGGACTTTCGGATGTAATTTCTAGAAATAAAATAAGAATAAGTCAAATTACTGACACGCCAACTTACTAACCTGATTAATAAAGCTTAGTGGCAGTTTTCTCTATATTTACATTTTTGTTAACTAGAATAACGTATGTGCACATATTCAGATACTTTTCTCATTTGCCACATAATTATGAATTTTTTATTCCAAGTAACATTTCGTTCTGAAAACTTAGAAAATGCCAAGTGGCCCTTACATCTACCAGACACATCACACTTTAATTCAGGGTTGCCCACTGGTCAGGAGGTGTTTCTCCTTATACTTCCATAAAAAAACCAACATGTTTATGTGTTGGTCTGCTACAAATTTGTCAAGTACTTCTCTGTCTCCTGTGAGTGTATCGTTAGGTTGCAAAAAATAGCTGCTTCGTAAGCAATATGACAATACTATCACCGTATTTTCATGCCAGCTCTTACGGCAAATATGTTCAAAAAGTATGCCACACCATGTCTAAGGGCTGGGATAGTGTAGTCAGTATGACGACTCGCTACGGGCTGAACAGTCTGGGGACTGAATCCCATTGGGGGGTGAGATTTTCCACACCCGTCCAGACTGGCCCTGGGGTCCACCCAGCCTCCTATACAATGGGTACCGGGTCTTTCCCAGGGGAAGAGTGGCCAGGGCGTGGCACTGACCACCCACTCCCACCTAGCGCCGAGATCAAAGAAAGAGTAAAGCTATACCTCTCTACTCCCCTTCTGGGCCTTCATGGTCTGTTCTAGGATGGACTTTCCTTTCCTTTTATGCCACACCATGTCTAAACAACCTCGGAGCAGTGGGAAACCCATTCCTTCCACAAACCTCAAACACATTTCCCCAGCTTCCAGTGCAGCAAACAGAAAAAAGCCCACAGTATTTAAAGTGTGCTTTATCTCCCTTGTGAATATCACTATTATGCAAAGGCTCTGTTTACAGGTGGTGGGCCGGGTAGCTCAGTCGGTATAGCGACTGACTACAGGCTGGACAGTCCGGGATCGAATCCCGTTGGGAACGAGATTTTCCGCCCATCCAGACCGGCCCTGTGGCCCACCCAGCCTCCTGTAAATGGGTACCAGGTCTTTCCCAGGGTAAAGTGCGGCCGGGGTGTGCTGCTGACCACACACCACCTTCTAGTGCCACGGTCATGGAAGAGTAGAGATGTACCTCCACCCACCCTCTGGGCCACACCGGGCCTCTAATGGGATCACTTTACCTTCTGTTGACAGGTGAGGTTTTCAAAGGCTAGGTTTTGTCACTGGAACAATAAATGCAAGCACAGAAGTGGAAAACTCAGCTTCTGATACCTGTCTGGCAAATAAGCATGTACCATAAAATGTTGAGAACGATACATCAGTTTTGCAGTCTCTGGATCTGGGGATAATCAGTCCCGCAAAACTGTGCCACAGGTTGAGGCTGACCTGGCGAGCCCCACTGCAAACAATAAACTCCACCAAGTAAGGAGGTGACAAAATAACATTCTGAGTAACCAACCTATCTTCCAACTTGGCACACCACTTCCCAGGTCACTGGGTAGGGGCACTTATCACAACAGGCTATACAAGAATGTGCCATAATTGGCACAGCAAGAGGTGAAATCTTCAATGACCCTTCAGTTTTCTCAGCAGCTCACCTCATGTCCACTGACACTGACTTTATGCTAAAGTGTTATGTTTTGGTGTCACATTTTGACTACAATGAATACACTTATGTGCCCAGCAAAACATCATTACACCGAGATTTTATCGTAGCAACGGCAGTACTAAAGGATAAAGTTCACCCTTGAACAGGCCACGAAGGCCCAGAGGGGGAGCAGAGGTATAGCCCTACTCTTTCCTTAACCTCGGCGCTAGATTGGGGGTGGGTGGTCAATGCCACGCCCCGGCCGCTTTACCCCTGGGAAAGAGCCTGTACCCATTGTATAGGAGGTTGGATGGGCCCCAGGGCTGGTCTAGACAGGTGCGGAAAATCTCGCCCCCCAGCAGGATTCGATCCCCGGACTGTCCAGCCCGTAGCGAGTCACTACACCGACTGAGCCGTCCCGGCCCACAGTACTAAAGATATGGGCTTAAAAAATGTTTCTTTTTCATTAACATTATAAATAAAATTGAAATGTTGATAAATATCTCATTTATATGACAAGGAATTCATGAAGTTGTTCCCATCATCATACTAAGACGACACATAGAAGTACCACTCCTTGCATTCACCCTGACACTGTAGGGAGCAAAGTCTAAAATAAATTTGGGCTGCTTTAGTGCACTGTACCCTCTAGATGGAAAGCTGGGCGGGATGCAGAGCTAGTTCAGACAGGTGAAGAGGTTTACATAACAGAAATATGACACTACACCAAGAGACAGCATCGAAGTTTCCACAAAGCCACAAAGCATACACAATATCAATGGAGTAAATTCATTTTTAACACATTAAGAGTGACAGATAAGCAAGAAATTCCTGTTTTGGAAGCTGAGGACTCTTCACCATGTTTACATAAGGTCTGCCATGGATCCTATCCCAGGCTAGCTGAATCATCCCCATACTCTCACATTCTGTTTCTTTAACTCCACTGGCCTGTGCAGAATGCGACGATTCCTTGCTGTTCTCAGGTGCTTCTTCCATTCCCCTCTGTTACGTACTTTTTCCTGCCACCCTTCTCCACCAACTATTCTTCCATCCTCTCTCACCCCATCTTGCCATCTATTTCTTGGTCTACCTCTCAATCTTGTTGTTCCCAAATTCATATATAATACCCCTTTGGGGAATTCTATTTCCTTCCATTCTCTGTACATGCCCAAACCAACGTAATCTATTTAACCTTATTGTCTCTATTATAGTAGGTTTTTCAACACTTGCATACATTTCTTTATTGGTTAATATCCTCCAATTTTCTTTTTCATTGTCATATACTGGGCGTAAAATTCTTCTATACACTTTCCTTTCAAAAATGTTTAATTGCTTTCTACTTCTCTTTGTTAGTGTCCAAGTTTCTGATGCATATGTTAACGTTTTGTCTGTTATTGTGTTCTTTAGTCTTAATTTTAGTTTCTTTGATATGCTTTTGTTTTTAAAAAATTTTTGTAGCATAAAATATTTCTGTTTCTCTAAGATGCAATTTAATATTATTCATCTATTCCTGGATCACTCAAGCGGTCTTTTCGTTTCAGGTTTACATACTTCTGTTACTCCTCTCTCTTAGACACAAATATTCAATTTCACGCTATTTTCAAACTGCAGGTCTGAAGAAGGTAAACTAATTTTCAAACACTCATTAAAGTAGGTCATTTTTTACTATTTTTGCATCCCAAATGAGATATTTTTTGCAAATTTACTCTAACCTTTTCCACATGGAGAGTTGATGTCAGAAGAGCTAGGTGAGAAAACAGAAGTTGGACTTTCGTCAAGACTGGTGCCACTGCTGCCTGCTGCATGGCATCTGCCTGCCACTCTTCTCTTGCCGAACAGCCGTAAGGTCTTGGCATATGGTGAGCGTCTTTTTGGTCTGCCCTGAACATCATCTTCCTCACTGTCAAAGTACCGTATACTTGACAACTCAGGATCGGGAAACCAAACCCGCTTTTTCTGTTACAATAAAAACACACTTAGAAAAAATATGTGTAATACAGCAAATATAGATTAGCATTTTTATTGCTGTTTGTGGCCCTTTAAAACATGCATGACATAAGTACAGGTTCTATGAGGGGGTGCTGATAAGTCTTTAGCCTGACCTACTTGCCAATGTCGTAGGATGGAATCGACAGTGTTGTCGGAAAGAGGGGTCTGTTCATGTGCCGAATTGCAAGTCTATTTTTGTTAGAGGCTGAAAGGAAGCATGTCAGGCAACATGTGCGATTTCAACAACATGGAGACACCAGCTGTCATCAAGTTTTTTTTTTTTATGCAAGGCAAGGTGCCAAAGGAAATTCACGCCATTCTGACAGAAACAATAGGGGAACATGCACCATCGTATGCCACTGGCAAAAACTGGGTGGCCCAGTTTAAATGTGGTGATTTTTCCACCTGTGATGCACCTCATCCTGGATGACCCAAAACAGTGACCACCCCAGAGATTATTGATCAAATTCATGAGCTAATCTAGGAAGACTGCCGGATTTTGGCTAAATCAATAGCTAAGCAACTGGGCATCTCAAGTGGGCGGGTTGGGTCCATAATTCATGAATATTTGGACATGTGGAAGCTCTCCGCGAAGTGGGTCTCGAAATGCCTGAACGCGGATCAAAAAAGTCAACGGTGCCAGTTGTCCAAGCAACTTTTGGAATTTTTTCAGTGCGATCCAAACGGTTTCCTGTTGCGATTGGTGACCGTGGATGAAACCTGGCTATATCACTATGATCCAAGACAGGTCAAAGACAAGCAACGCACAACATAAAATCTCGGCATTCAGCATTTACATGAACCCATGCTCCCGAAGCACTGTGTGTAATGGTCAAATTAGCCATTACATCTCCACTGGGGCCCAGAAAACCAGACACACCAGGCTATAACACTAACATTTTGAGATAATATATCCCTGTTTTGTTATTCAATGAAAGATATAATTTCTTTCATTCAAAACCTTTGTACACAAAATACAAAGCAGGATAAAATAGGTAACGTGTCTCAGCTAATTAAGTCATCACCAGACCTTTGTTAAGGACATCAAGAAGACACTCACCACTGCAATAGGTACGAGTGTTACGTATATGAATGCAGTGTTACGGGTCTTGTTAACTTTCTGCGGTACACGAACGTTTCAGAGACAAAAATAGCCACAGAACCTCACAAAACAACAGCCCCAGTGAGCATCCACACTTAACATCCCTGTAGGATCTGGAAAGCCCATGCAAAAGTCAAAGAGCCTCAAAATAAAAGAACATAATAAACAAGATTTACTTATTACACAATAATAACTATACAAACTAAGAATATAGAAAACATTTCAATAAACAAATTAAATTACAAATAAATAAACAAAAGAACAAATAAAATTTTAACACAATCAAATTGAAAATCACTATAAAATCCATAAAAACTAAATAAAATAAAAAATTATAAAAATAAAGCATGGAACTAATCCCCCCTAATCTTAATATCAAATAAAAATAAGTAAACTAACAACAGAAATGAAATCAGATGCATGAATTAAATTCACTTCTTGAAAACCAGAAACCAATAAAGACGAATAACATATCACTACCAGCTATTATTAGCACTAATGAAACAGTGACTAATATAAATTATTAACACCTTTAAAATCAGGAAATAAAAGTAAATAATAAAATCCAATGAACCCTAACAAAGAGAGATAGAAAGCATTTGAACATTTTTGGAAGGAAAGTGTACAGAAGAATTTTAGGCCCAGTATATGAAAATAAAAAAGAAAATTGGAGGATATTAACCAATAAAGAAATTTATGCAGGTGTTAAAATTCCTACTATAATAGAGACAATAAGGTTAAATAGATTACGTTGGTTTGGGCACGTACAGGGATTGGAAGAAAATGGATTCCCAAAAGGGTATTATATATGAATTTGGGAACAACAAGATTGAGAGGCAGACCAAGATGTAGATGGCAAGATGAGGTGAGAGAGGATGGAAGAATAGGTGGTGGAGACGGGTGGCAGGGAAAAGTACATAACAGAGAGGAATGGAAGACGCACCTGAGAAGGGCAAGGAATCGTCACATTCTGCACATGCAAATGGAATTAATGAATGAACCCTGATATACAAGGTACAACAAATAAAAACAAACTTAAATGTAAGTCTGGTTCTACGAACTTTCCTAGCCACAGCACTCAATCCAGTTTGGTGTGTGTCAGGCTACAGACTAATCCTACTGTAAACACCACACTGCACACCCCTCAGTGAATAATACTGCTAGAAGACAAACGTCACGCCACGGGCACTTCATCATGAACAGTACCACCCTGCACACTCCACTCTCAATGCTACTCCAAGATACACATATACAGCAACATTCTCCCCCTGACTAATTTACTCTGTAGGTAGCAACTGTATTATATGCCAAAATGAAACAACCTCAATACATAATGCAGTTACGCCCTACAAGCCAAACTCACACACTAAATACAGGCCACAAACTCTAAGAATAACACACGTGTGCACGCGCACACACATGCGTGTGCGCTCGCACTCACACAGTAGGGTCTCGTTTTACGACGTGGTTATGTTCTCGAATATATGGTTGTAAATCGAACTGTCGTACAATGAGAACTATTTAAATTGTTTAAACTGAGATAGGTTCATGGACCAAAAAAATTAGTCAAATAATTTTATAATTTACAATATTTCTTTACATTATGACATACAATTCTAGTTTAATGAATTAGGTATATAGAAAATAATGCAGATAACTGAAAAAATCAAACAAATCACTTTTTATTTTGTTGAAGAAGGCCCAGGCTGTGGTTCAGAAGACATCAAAACAGAATGTAACGTCAACTGTGTTGATTTTTTCTTCTTTTCTGTCTTTTTGATGGATATCATGGGTGGGAAAATCAGTCAACTTAAAAGAACTGCACTAAAATAGAAAAAGAAGAAACACATGCACAGCAGAAAAGAGTTAGAAGCGCACCAAGTAGAGAAAGGACCCTCAAGTTGCGACAGTGAAGCAGCACAAGTCGGGAGTGCTCAGTCCAACTCGACAAGGGTCGTAAAAGTGAATCGTCATAAAACGAACCATCACAAAATGAGACCCTATGTGTGTCTGTCTGTATGTATGTATGTGTGTGTGTGTGTGTATAACGTATATTGTCAAATCTAATCCGCACCCTTTTTACAGTTTCATAGGGCTAAAAAATCAGATGCGGATTAGAATCGCGTGCAGATTAGATTCACAGTCATGGTCTGGATTTTGGAAAAATGATAGAGCCGCTGTACGTGCCATAAGAACAATACAATAATTTTTTTATTTATTATTTATATTATATAATATTTATAATTTATTATTCATCAGACTCGCCGTCATCACTCATAACTGAATCGTTATCCATCACCCAGTCACTATCATCAGCTGTGGTGTGTTTGTACTGCTTGCAGTTAAGTGGCCACTTCACACACGGCGCATTAGTCAGATATAAAGCATTGGTAACATCCAATATTATTCACACAATCTGCCTTGTAGGCAAGGGGCGGTTGAAGGAAAGGTGCGGATTAGAACCGCGAACTGACTATTTTTTGTTTAAGAAATCGGCAAAAACTAGTGCTGATTAGATTCAAGAATATATGGTGTATATATATATATACAGAGTGTCCCAGGAGGAAAGGACCTAACTTCGGGAGAGTGTTCCTTAGGTCAAACTATACCGATATAACCCAAAACACCTATATCCAAAGTTCAATGGTTACGGAGATATTG
>Ga0131853_10012658_pt1 | contig 15464 bp, 13 predicted proteins | sample TergutLab28metaG_FD_92764 | JGI IMG/M metagenome (GOLD analysis project Ga0131853, IMG submission 92764) | Labiotermes labralis P1 segment gut microbial communities from Petit-Saut dam, French Guiana - Lab288 P1 (version 2) (version 2) | ecosystem: Host-associated > Arthropoda: Insects >...
AGCGCGTCGAGGTCGGCGGCCCGCGGCGCGCCGAGCAGGTCCGCGGAGAGTTCGAGGGCGTCCGCGGCGGCGCGCCGCACCGCACACGGCGCGGCCACCGGTCCCGTTCCCGTGACGCCGGGCGGCGGCCCGCTGTGCGCCACGATGGCGGTGAGCCAGGTGAGTTCGTCGACCATGCGGACCAGGGCGCGGGCGCCGGTGGACAGCCCGGTGGGGCGGTAGGGGGTGGCGTCGAAGGCCCCTCGGAGGGCGGCTGCCGCTTGCTCGACGTGTTCCGCGGCGGACGCGCAGGCGGCGCGGCCGGGCGCGTCGGGGGCGGTGAGGAAGGCCGCGTCGGCCCGCAGCCGTGCGGCGACCGCCCGGCACACCCGGGCGGCCGGCGCGCTCAGCGGATCGGCCGCGGGCCGCGGCCACAGGAACGCGACGGCGAGCAGCGACGCCGCGGCGGCGAGGCCGGCGCCGGCCAGCCGGGCGGGCAGCGCCGACATCGGCGCGGACAGCGACACGGGCAGGATGAACGCCAGCAGCAGCGCGGTGGTGGCGCCGGCCAGCACCGAGCTGACGATGCCGCTGAAGAGCACCGCGAAGCCCACGGCGACCATGGTGACGACGCCCAGCCAGGTCACCCTCGACACCGCCGTGCCCAGCGTGAGCAGCACGACCCAGGCCGCGGTGAGCGCGACGTGCGCCCGCAGCCGCTGGATCATCGGCCCGGTGAACTCGACGAGCAGCAGCATCGCGAACGCGCCGAACGCGGCGAAGGTCGCCATCTCCGGCGAGCCGATCACCTTGCTGCACAGCGCGAACATCGACGGCATCACGATCGCGCCGCGGCCCGCCCTGCGGGTGGCCGCCAGCCACGGGTCGCGGGCCCTCAGCCGCGCCACGAGGGCTCGCGGCCCGTGGCCGGCCTGCCGCTGCGGCGCGGGCGCGGGTGTGGCCATCGGTGTTCGCTCCTCCCGTCGGTGGAGCGAACACCCCGGTGTCCGGGTCACCCCTGCCCCGCAGTATGCCGTGCGGGCGGTGCCGTGCCCCGGAGGCCGGCGTCCGTTCAGAACAGGCGGTTGCGCAGGGCGTTCACCCGCGTGAGGGCGGAACCGAAGGCGGTCGCGTCCAGCGAGCCGTTCTGCAGCGCGGTGGCGAGCGCGGAGACGACCGCCTGGCCGTTCGCGACGCTGCCGGACGCCTCCAGGATGACGTCCATGCCGGCGGCGGCCGCGGAGACCGCGTTCTGCCCGATGGTGCCCAGCCCGCTGAGCGCGCCGGCCGCGATGGCGTCGGTGATCGTCACGCCGGAGAAGCCGAGCCGGCCGCGCAGCTCGCCCTGCACCACGGTGGAGGAGAGCCCGGCGGGGTGCGCGGAGTCCAGGTGGGAGTAGATCGCCCAGGACACCATGACCAGGTCGACGCCGGCGGTCAGGGCCGCGACGTAGGGGAACTCGTCGGTGCCGCGCAGCTGGCTGAGCGAGGTGGTCAGCGTCACCGGCCGCAGGTCGGTGTTCTGCGAGGACGTGGCCGGGCCGAGGCCGGGGAAGTGCTTGGCGGTGGCGGCCACGCCGGTGGCCTGCTGGGCGCTGATGAACGCCTGGCCGCAGGAGGACGCCACGGACGGGTCGGTGCTGTAGGAGCGTCCGTACTGGTCGTCGAAGTCCCCTGCCGTGCGGTAGACGTCGAGCACGGGGGCCAGGTTGATGTTGATGCCGGCGCCGTGCAGCAGGTTGCCCGCGCTGGTTCCGGCGGACGCGGCGGCCGTCGCCGGGTCGGCGGACTGGCCGATCTGCTTCTCGGACTGGGTGGGCGCGCCGGGCAACCGCCGTACCTGGCCGCCCTCCTGGTCGGTCATCAGCAGCAGCGGCGCCGGGTTGGGGCTGCCGGCGTTGGCCTGGCGCATCTGCTGCACGGCGGCGGTGATCTGCGACAGGCTGCTGACGTTGCCGCTGTTGATGATGACGCCGGCGGCCTGTCCGGAGCTGATCTGGTCGAGCAGGCTCTGCGGCACGGTGGTGCCGGGGTAGGAGAAGACGACCCGCTGGCCGGCCTGTTGCTGCGGGGTCAGTGCTGCGGGTCCTGCGGCCGCGGCGCCGAGGGGCTCTCGGGTGCGGCGGCCTGCGGGCAGGCCGGGCAGGCCGGACGCGGCCAGTCCGGTGCCGGCGGCAAGTACGGTGCGGCGAGTGGGGGTTCCAGGGCCGTGCACGGCGTGCCTCCTGGGTTCGCTGCGCGGGTGACCGGGCAAGGGGGCGGCCGGCACCGGGTACGGGCCGACCGGAGGGAGGAGGTCCGGGCGGTGCGCGGCGGCCTGCGGGGCCGCCGCGCACGGCACGGAGGGGGGTGACCCGCGCGGCGGGTCACCGAGGCGAGCGGGCTCAGCCGTTGGCGAGCGCCTGGACGCGGCTGATGTCGCCGTTGAAGGCGTCCTGGTCGCCGGGGAACACGCCGCTGTCCGAGTACTGCCAGATGGTCTGGTAGGGCCAGTTGTACGGCATGGTGCCGGGGCTGCCGTTGTAGTTGGCGAGCATCAGCGGGTTGGTGGACGAGAAGTCACCGGTGTTGCCGGTGCACTGGCTCCACCAGCTGGTGGCCGTGTAGATGACGACCCAGCGGCCGGTCTTGGCGTGGTACTCGTTGCTGAAGGACAGGATCCAGTTGACCATGCTGGACGCCGAGAGCCCGTAGCAGGTGGCGCCGTACGGGTTCCACTCCATGTCGAGCATGCCGGGCAGCGTCTTGCCGTCCTTCGACCAACCGCCGCCGTGGGCCAGGAAGTAGTCGGCCTGGGCGGCGCCGGAGGAGGTGTTGGGCGTGGCGAAGTGGTAGGCGCCGCGGATGAGTCCGGCGTTGTAGGACCCGTTGTACTGCTGGGTGAAGTACGGGTTGGTGTACGTGGTGCTCTCGGTCGCCTTGACGTAGGCGAACTTGGCGCCGTTGGCCGCGGCGGCCGACCAGTTGACGTTGCCCTGGTAGCCGCTGACGTCCATTCCGGGAGTGCCGGCGACCATGGGGGTGACGGCCAGGTGGCTGGTCGAGCCGGACTGGTGCTTGGCGATCTGCGAGCCCGCCCAGTCGAGTTCGGGGTGCGTGATCTGGTTCTTCGCGGTGCTGGGCGTCGCGGCCGCGGCCGGGACGGCGCCGGCCCCGAGGGCGGCGCAGGCGAGGGCGGCGGCGGCGATGACACCGCACTTCTTCGCCTTGGCGGGTGCATGCCAACTCAACATGGATCCTCCGGGAGGGACGCATGGGTCAGGTGGGGGTGCAGGCGTGCACGCCCAGAGTGGAGGAAACCTTCTGCGGACACAAGGAGTATGAAAAAAAGCACGACGCGTGTGCACCGCCCGCCCCGCGGGTAGGCCGCCGGATCAGCCGGCGAGTTCCCGGGTCAGCGGGACGGCCTTGGACAGATAGAACGTGCCGAAGGTGATGAGCGCGACCGCCCCCAGCTCCGGCAGGATCCACCAGCCCGTACGCACGTGCTCGGCGTACACCGTGATGCCAAGGATGAGGCTGATCACCGCGTCGCCGAGGGTCAGGGCCGGCTGTGAGGCGGTGATGGACCCGGACTGCAGGGCGTTCTCCAGCAGGAAGACCGCGCCGATGCCGCACAGCGCGAAGCCGTAGGTCTGCCAGGCGGTGATGAAGGCGCCGAAGCCGTGGTCGGAGAAGGTGTTGGCGGCGGACTTCATCAGGGCGGCGGTCAGCGCGTTCGCCACCGCGGCGGCCGTGCCCAGCAGCGCGGCGCGCGGCGCGCCCGACGGCCGGTGCCGGGCGAGCAGCACGGCGCCGGCGACGAGGCCGAGGCAGACGATGCAGGCCGGGATCCACCGGGCCAGCGACGCCTGCGCGGTACCGCCGCTGGGCGCCGCGCAGGCCAGCCCGGTGGCCAGCCCGACGACCATGCAGCCGACGGCGATCCAGCCCGAGCGCGGCAGCGTGCGGTGGAGCAGCGGCAGCGCGATGAGCAGGGCGAACGGCAACTCCAGGATGAACAGCGGCTGCGCCAGGGCCAGCGGTCCCGACACCAGCGCCAGCGCCTGGAAGAGCGCCGCCCCGATCACCCCGAGGATGCCGAGCAGGAACACCGACTGGTGGAGCATGTCCACCAGCAGTCGGGGACGCAGCGCGTCCTCGGGCGGCACCGCGAGGGCGGCCTTGCGCTGGAGCACCGTTCCGGTCGCGTTGCTGGCCGCACCGAGCAGCGCGAAGATCACGCTCAGGACCAGCAGGTCGGCCTCCCGCGGCGCAGGTGTCCCGGGACGGCGGCGTCGGCGGTCCCGGATCCGGACGGTGTCGCCCCCAGCATCGCGGCCCGGGCCGGTCCGCCCGGTGATCGGCCCGCCGATGCGCCCCGCCGTCACCCGATCGACGGCGTTGGCCGTCGGGTGTGAGCGCGAGTACCGTCGAATTACCGAAGGCTTCGACGAGGGAGAGGCCCATGCGGGTACACAAAGGCGATGTCCTGCGGTTCACCGGGCGCACGGTGGGCACGCCGGAACACCGCGCGAAGGTTCTGGAAGTTCTCGGCCGCGAAGGCGACCCGCCCTACCGCATCCGCTTCGAGGACGGCCGGGAGGCAGAGGTCGTCCCCGGGTCGGACTGCGTGGTCGAGTCGGGGGCACCACGGCCCATGTGACCGCCGGCGCAGCGTCCGCCGGCAAAGGGTCCGTCGCCCCGCGGAGCGCGTCCGCGGGGCGACGGGTTTATCACAGTTGATCGCTGCGCGCGGGGGACACAGGCAATTGATCGGCAGAATGCCACGCATTCTTCCGGCCGCGTTCGCCTGCCTAGTAAGCTTCCGGTGGGATCGGGCACTTACGGGCGCCCTCTCAGGCCGCGCCGGGCTCTGGTTGCCTCCGGAACGCCCGGCGCGGTCTCTCGAAAGGGCTCCCTCTTTTTGCACGCGGCGGCCGGAATTGCCATACGCACCGGGCATATGCGAGGGCATCGCGGGTGCGCCGGGGCGGCGCCAGGTGGTCCGGAGGAGGTACGAGGGCTAGCTGACCGGCCAGGAGCCCCGCCCCGCGATCAGGTCGTCGGCGATCTCGTGCAGGTACAGGCCAAGGGTCCGGGCGTCGACGGAACGGCTGATCCGCACGATTCCCTGCCGGTCCATACCGACCAGGAAAACTTCGCCCGCAGTTCCTCTGACATTACGCTGCGTTTTTCTTTGGTGGGGTCTTCCACGTCCATTCATGACGGCTCTTTTCGGAAATGCGCCTCGGTAGAAAAAGGACCCGATCCATCGATCCGGGTCCGCAGAAAGGGGCGCGGTGCCCCGGCCGTCGCCGGGGCACCTGCGCGATGACGGGGAATATCCGCCGGGCTATCGCCCCATCATGGGCAGCAGCGTGCCCTGCAACATCAGCCCGCGTTCCATCTGGATGGCCGATCGGCACAGTGCCCTGCCCTCCACCAGAAACGTCGGTTCGATCTCGGCCCCCGCGCCGGGCGCCTGCACGACGAGCGAGAATCCCACGAACGGGTACACCATCATCACGTCCCCCGTCGTGGACACGAACTGCCCCCCGCGGTACCGCGTGTCGGCGACGAACCCGACCACCATGGGCTGGATCTGCGGCTCGGGCACCTCCTCGCTCAGCAGCGCGAGCACGTCGACGGCGGACATCGTGCCGTCCAGCGCCTGCTGCGCGGTGGCCCGCAGCCGGCCGAGCAGCTGGGCCTGGTGGGTCAGCGTCGCCGACATCTCGACGGTGGCCGCCAGCTCGCGGCTGGTGACGTTCGCCGCGTGCCCCAACATCTCGACCCTGCGCCGCAGCTCGGCGGACATCTGGGACGCCTCGGCCTGCGTGCCGCGCCAGCGCGCGTCCCAGGCGGTCCGCTCCGACTCGTGGGCCTCGGCGATCCTGTCGGCCGCCGCCTCTGGATCCTTTTCCGCCTGGATGGCCCCCACGGCCAGTTTGTAGAACGCATCCGTCCGCGTCCGCGGGCGCGCCTGCGCATCCTCAATCGCAGTCATCGGTTTGCCTCCGGAATCTGACTTGGCGCGACGATAGCCCACATTTCATGATCGTTCGCCACGTTCCGGAAGAATACGCAGGAGGGGGCACCGTGATAATGATGAAGGGATGCGGAGAATCCTCAGCCTCTGCGCGTCACCGCAGGCCGAAGCCATTTCTCGCATACATGAGCGACCGCCGGCCGGTCGGCCCCGGCCGGTAACGGGTGACATGAAGGGGATACCGAGAGGCCAGTGTTATTGGCTGGATAATCGGCCGGCGGGAAACGCGGCCCAATCATCCTCCCGGTCACGCAATGGCGGTCAGCCCTTCTCCTGCTTGTCGTTCGCCGCGGCGTCCGTCGTTCCCTCCCGCAGCAGCTGCTTTCCCAGGTCGAGCAGGGCGCGCCCGGCCGCGTACTCGTCCCCGATCGACGGGACGGGCGGGTCGTGCGGGTTGCGGTGGGCGCTCGACCTGCTGGTCAGGGTCCGTTCGCCGGTGTCCAGAGCGGCGTCGACCTTGGTGACGTCCTCGTCCTCCTCGAACACGTCCATCCGCAGGGTCCAGGTCTTGGTACGTGCGGGGCCCGCGCCCTTGTCGTCCGTCATCGCGCTGTCCCTTCTGTTCGGCCCGTTCGGCGCACCCCCCTCCTTCCAGCATCGCGCGCCCGGGCCGATCGGGGAGGTCGGCGGAAGGAGGGGGGAGGAGAGCCGCACGTCAGCCGATGGAGACCCGCAGGATCCGGTCGCTGCCGTCGGGCTGCTTGCCGTTGTTGTCGGCGTTGGTGGTGGTCAGCCACAGCTGGTCGGCGCCGGGCACCTTGGAGACCGTCCGGAGCCGGCCGTAGGTGCCGACGTAGTACGCGCTGGGCGCGCCCACGTTCTCGGTGTCGCCGCTGATCGGGATGCGCCACAGCCGCTCGCCGCGCAGCGCGGCCATGTAGACGACGTTGCGGACGATGGCGATCCCGCTGGGTGACGCCTGGCTCACCGGCCAGGTGGCCTTGGGGTTGGTCATCCCCGCGGTGGAGCAGGTGCCCTCGCAGGTCGGCCAGCCGTAGTTCTTGCCGGGCTTGATCAGGTTGAGCTCGTCGTAGGAGCTGTTGCCGAACTCCGCTTCCCACAGGCGGCCGTTGCGGTCGAAGGCCAGGCCCTGCGGGTTGCGGTGGCCGTAGCTGTAGACGTAGGTGCCGAACGGGTTGCCGGGCGCGGGCTGCCCGGTCGTGGTCATCCGCAGGATCTTGCCGTTCAGGGAGCTCTTGTCCTGGGCGAGCGCGGGCGTCTCGGCCTCGCCGGTGGCCACGTACAGGTAGCCGTCCGGGCCGAACGCCAGCCGGCCGCCGTTGTGGTACTGGTTCTTCTTGATCCCCTGCAGCAGCACGGTGTAGTTGCCGAGCGAGGTGCCGTTGTACGTCATCCGCACGACGCGGTTGCCCTCGGACGCGGTGTGCATGAAGTAGACGTAGTGGTTCGCCGTCCAATCCGGGTCCACGGCGACGCCGAGCAGGCCGCCCTCCCCGTTGGTGCCGACCACGTTGGGCACGCTGCCGACAAAGGTGCGGGCGCCGGCGAGCGTGACCTTCCAGACCTTGCCGTCCTCGGTGCCGGTGTCGGTGTAGTCGCCGCGCTCGGTGACGAGGGCGGTCTTGCCGTCGGGCAGCCAGCCGATCCCCCACGGGATCGTCCAGCCGGAGGACAGCGTGGTGATCGACGACGGCGCGCCGCCGTCGGTCGCGCAGCTCGGCGTGGTGAAGGCGACGGTGTTGCTCTGCGGGGAGGTGTTCCCCGCCTGGTCCCGGGCGACCACGTTGAGGGTGTACGGGGTGTCGCAGGCCAGGCCGGTCAGGGTGGTGGAGGCGGCCGGGGGCGTGCCGGTGACCGTGGTGTAGACGGTGCTGCCGCTGCGCACGTCGTAGGCGGTGACGCCCCGGTCGTCCGTGGACGCGGTCCAGCTGAGCTTCACGCCGGTGCCGGTGAGGGCGGAGTAGGCGAGGCCGGCCGGCGCGCTGGGCGGTGAGGTGTCGGAGCTGGGCAGCGTGGTGCAGGTGAGCGGAGCGGTCGCAGCCGAGGTGTTGCCGGCGGCGTCGCGGGCGACGACCGCCAGCGAGTAGGCGGTGTTGGCGGTGAGCCCGCCGATCGTCCTGCTCGTCGCGGTGCCGGCCGCCTCGCCCAGCTCGTTGCCGTGCTCGTACACGTCGTAGGCCGCGACGCCGACGTTGTCGGTGGACGCGCCCCAGTGGAGGGTGATGCTGTCCTCGGTGACGGCGCCGCAGCTGGTCGCGCCGGGGGTGGTGGGCGGCTGGGTGTCGGCGGCGGTGCCGACGGTGAGCTTGTCGAGGTTGGGGCCGCCGGCGGCGGTGGTCGCGGTCGCCGTGACGGTGTTGGTGCCGGCGGCCAGGGGGGCGGTGACGGTCCTCGTCGCCCAGGTGTTCCAGTCGGCGGTCACCGGGAACGACAGTGGCGACGCGACCGCCTTGCCGTTCACGGTGACGGTCATCGGACGGTCCGCGCCGCCGGCGTTGGCGTACCGGAAGGCCAGGCTCGCGCTGCCCGCGGTGGCGGCGGCGACGGTGAAGGTGATCGAGGAGCCGGCGACGTTGGTGAAGTCCACGAACCCGGTGCCGGTGTAGCCGGTGTGGTTGGTGACGACGGCGCCCTGGGTGAGGGTCGCGTCCTCGGCCTGGTAGTCGGTACCGGGCTGGGCGGCGGCCACCGTGACGTCGAGGTAGTCCAGGTTCGGCAGGCCGCCGGCCGTGGTCGCGGTGAGCCGGACGGTGCTGGTGCCGGCCGGTACCGGCGCGGTGAGCGTCGTGGTGGCCCAGGTGTTCCAGTCGGCGGTGGCCGGGAACGACCGGGCCGCGGCGACGACGGAGCCGTTGACGGCGATGTCGGCGGGGCGGTCGGCGGCGGTGCCGTTGGCGTAGCGGAACGCGAGCGTGGCGGTACCCGCGGTGGCCGCGGTCACGGTGAACTGGACGTACGAGCCGGCGACGTTGTCGCCGTTGACGTATCCCGTTCCGGAGTACCCGGTGTGCGAGGTCTCCAGGACGCCCTGGGAGATGGCGGCGTTCTCCGCCTCGTAGCGGGTGGCGGCGGCGGACGCGGTGGGCGCGCCGGTGGACAGCAGGGCGGCCAGGCCCAGCCCCGCGGCCAGGCCGGCGCTCAGGAGTCTGCGGAGGACGTGCGGGTGTTCGTGCACGACGGTGATCCCTCTCGAGTCGGTGTCCGACGATCACGGTCGGGCGTCGGCGACGCCCGTGGTGCGAGGGACTGTAATGAAAGTTTCCTAACTGTCAATGCGCCCAACGGAGTTCACCGTGACGGCCGTGAAGTCGTGGGGTCACTCACAGGCTGACGGGGCGTCAGGACCGGCAGAGCCGGCGTGGGTACCGGAACGGGGCAAAACACCCGACCCGGCGCCGCACGGAAAGCTGTGTGAAGTCCCACAAGGCGCCACTGACGTGCAACCTTTTCAAGAGCATCACAAGGAGCGCGCATCGTCTCCCGGTGGGGCTGTTAGCGTGTGCCGCTGCCCCATCGCGGGCGAACGTGAACATGCCACCAGGCTCCCTCAGCTGCGCAGCCAGCACAGAAAGACCGCGAATGGACTACTGCTACTCATGCCGTCGGACCCTCAACGGGGCTCTGGTGTGCCCGGGTTGCGGCGCCTACGCGCCGGACATAGCCCCGCCCGCCAGCACCTACGAGGGCGGTACCGCCACGGCCGCCGCGGCCTGGGAGTCGTACGGACTGGGCCCCGCGGGGCACCCGGACACCTCCGCCGGGCCGCAGCCGGACCTGCACGTGCCGGGCTACGCGGCCCCCGGTGAGCACGCCTACGCCCACCCGGGCCTGGTCGACGACGGGTTCGCCCCGGCCGGCGGCCACGGGCACGCCGCACTCGGCGGGCCCGCGGCGCCCGAGGCGTCCGCGCCGGGCTTCGCCGCGGCCGAACCGGCGGAGCCGGACGACGAGTTGCCGGGGTCCGACACCCCGTCGGTGCTCGGGCCGCCGTCGCTGGCGCCCACGCTGCACCGCGGCCGGGCGGCCCGGCGGCGCCAGATGGCCCGCTGGAAGAAGAACCGGCGCCGCGCCGCGGCGGCCACCGCCGTCGCGCTGTTCGGCGGGGGCGTCACGGTGGCGTCGATGCAGGGTCACTCCGGCAAGAACGGCTCGACCACCGCCGCCGCGGACCCGCAGGCGCCGACCGCGCTCCAGACGGACAACACGTCGGTGAGCGCGCCGAGCGACCAGGCCGCCCCGACCGCGGCGCCGACGCACGTCGCGCCGCAGCAGCACCACTCCACCGCGCGCCCGGCACCGCGGAGCACCCACGCCGGGACCGACAGCATCACGTCGATCCCCACCACGGTGATCCCCTCGGGCCACCCAGTGACGTACTCCGGGTCGACCCGCCCGGTGCCGACGACCACCACGGCGCCGCCGGCACCGTCGAGCACCACGGGGACCACCACGGCGGACAGCGGGTCCACCTCGGGCTCCACCGCCACCACTCCCCCGGCCACGCCGACGACCAGCGCGCCCCCGGCGACCACCGCGCCGTCGACGCCGCCGCCCCAGCAGCTCTGCCTGCTCATCATCTGCCTCGGCTGACCTCGGGGACGCCCGGTGCCCCCACCCGAATCTCGGGTGGGGGCACCGGGCATTTTTGCTAGGCGGAGGTTCCTCCGCTTAGTATCGATGGAAGCGGAGGTTCCTCCGCTTCCATCGAGGAGCGCCGCCACGCTCCCGTCCCCCGAAAGATGGCCATGTCGATATCCCCGACGGCGTCGGCGACCCCGGCGTCCGCCCCCGTCCGCCGCGCCTCGCCCGTCATCCTGCTGGTACTGGCGGCGGCGGTCTCCGCCTACGCCCTGCTCCAGTCGCTGGTGGTGCCGGTCCTGGCCACCGTCCAGCAGGCCATGCACACCGACCAGACCTCGGCGACCTGGGTCCTGACCGCCTACCTGCTGTCCGCGTCCATCTTCACCCCGATCATCGGCCGCGTCGGCGACGCGGTCGGCAAGAAGAAGATGCTGGTCCTGACGCTGGCGGCGCTCGCCGCGGGCCTGCTGCTGGCGGCCGTCGCGGGCAGCATCACGGTCCTGGTCGCGGCCCGCGTCCTGCAGGGCGTCGGCGGCGGAGTGCTGCCGCTGGCCTTCGGCATCACCCGCGACGAGTTCCCGCCGCACCGCGCCCCCGCCACCGTGGGCCTGCTCGCCGCGCTCACCGCGGTCGGCGGCGGCCTCGGCATCGTGCTGGCCGGTCCGATCATCAACGTCCTCGACTACCACTGGCTGTTCTGGCTGCCCCTGATCGCCGTCGTGGCGACCGGCGTGGCCGCGCAGGTGCTGCTGCCCGCGTCGCCCGCGCACGCCCGGGGCCGGATCAGCGTGACGCCCGCGGTGCTGCTCTCGGCGTGGCTGGTCGCGCTGCTGCTCGCGCTCAGCGAGGGCTCCGTGTGGGGCTGGGCCTCCGGGCGCGTGCTGGGCCTGCTCGGCGCCGCGGTCGTGCTGGCGGCGGGCTGGATCACGGCCGAGCGCCGCGCCGCGACCCCGCTGGTGGACCTGCGGATGATGCGCATTCCCGCGGTGTGGACCTCGAACCTGGTGGCCCTGATGGTGGGCGTCGGGATGTACGCGACGTTCGGCTTCCTGCCGCAGTTCCTGCAGACGCCCTCGCAGGCCGGCTACGGCTTCGGGGCGAGCGTCACCGCGTCCGGCCTGATCATGCTGCCGTGGCCGGTGACGATGTTCGCCGTCGGCGCCGCCTCCGGGCGGCTCGCGGCCCGGTTCGGCGCCAAGGCGCTGGTGGTGGCCGGCAGCCTGATCGCCGTCCCGCCGTTCCTGCTGATGGCCTTCGCGCACGACCACGTGTGGGAGCTGTGCCTGGCCACCGGCGCGCTCGGCGTGGGCTTCGGGCTGGCCTTTGCCGCGATGTCGAGCCTGGTCGTGCAGGCGGTGCCGGCCCACCAGACCGGCGTGGCGAGCGGCATGAACGCCAACATCCGCACCATCGGCGGCGCGGTCGGCGCGGCGCTGATGGCCGGCATCGTCACCGCCCGCACCGGTCCCGGCGGCCTGCCCGCCGAGTCCGGGTACGCCTGGGGCTTCGCGGCCCTGGCCGGCGCGACGGTGCTGGCGTTCCTGGCCGCGCTGCTCATCCCGGCCCGCGTCGGCGAGCAGGTCCTGCCGGAGCCGGTGCGCGGCGACGACCTGGAGCGCAGGGCCGGTACCGCGGCCCCCGCGAACGCGGTCGCGGAGGCGCCCGCGGGCACCGCGGGCGCGGCCGCCGGCACGGCGTCGCGGGAGGGCTGATTCCCAGCTCCCGCACCGCGGGGTGAGCAACCGGAGCCCGGCCCCGCCGGGCTCCGGTTGTGGACCATGAGGGTGACGTTGATGATGAATGTGTCCTATCAGCCACCCTTTCGCCCTATACCGCGAAGGGCAGCACCCGGGAGTGGATCATGGGCGGACATGTGTACCTGGCTTACGACTATCCCGTTCTCGGCGCCTTCTGGACGGCCATGTGGGTCTTCCTGTGGGTTCTGTGGATCTTCCTGCTGTTCCGGATCGTCGTCGACATCTTCCGGGACGACTCGATGAGCGGCTGGGCCAAGACCGGATGGCTGCTGTTCGTGCTGCTGCTGCCGTTCCTCGGCGTCTTCGTGTACGTCGTCGCCCGCGGCACCGGCATGGGCCGGCGCGAGCAGCACCACGTCGAACAGCAGCAGAAGGCGTTCGACAGCTACATCCGCAAGACCGCCGGCGCCCAGGACGGCGCCAGCCACGCCGACCAGCTCGACCGGCTGGCGCAACTGCGCGCCGACGGCACCCTGTCGGAGGAGGAGTTCCAGAAGGCCAAGCAGAAGGTGCTCTCCTGACGGATCGCCGGCCCGCACGGCCGGCGCACGCCCCGGGTCGGCCGGCCGCAAGGCCGGCCGGCCCTTCGTGTCACGCCGGGCGGGGCGCGGCCAGCCGGTAGCGGACGAACAGCACGGCCTCCACGTCGCCGTGCGGCGCGCTGTACAGGTGGGCCCGGTCCGCGCTCCAGGAAGCGTGCGCGCCGGGACCGGCCGTCTGCGGGGCCGCGGGATCGCCCACGACCGCGGTGCCGGCGAGCACCATCAGGTGCTCCTCGGTCCCGGGGATGTGCGCGGCCGACTCCTGGCGGGCCCCCGCCCGGATCCGGATCCTGAAGACGTCGGTGACCGCGTCGGCGTCCTCGAACCGCTCGGTGAGCACCGCGGTGACCGCCTCGCCGGAGATGCCGGCCCGTTCCGCACCCGGGGTGAGGACCGCGCTGAGCGGGAGGCCGGGACCGGGCGATCCGTGCGGGGTGCCGTCCTCGTCGGTGAGCACCGCGCTGAGCGCGATGCCGAGTGCGGTGGTGAGCGCGTAGAGGGTCTCCAGGGTGGGGTTCCTGCGGCCCGCCTCCAGTTCGGAGAGGGTGGCCTTGCCCGTGCCGGACTGCCGGGCCAGCGCGGACAGGCTCAGGCCGCGCTCCTCCCGCAACTGCCGCAGCCGCCGGCCGACGCGTTCGTTCAGCTCCATGCCTCTCCCAGTCCCGCCTGCCCGCCGAACATCCGGCCGGTCAATGCCCGTTGACGGACGCACCGGGCCAAGCCTAGTGTTCCGCATACGGAACGTTCCGTAAACGGAACCCCAGCCGCCCGGAAGTGTCGGTGTCATGAAGGTCCTTGCGTCCCTGCGCTCCGCCGCGCCCGCGCCCGCCGTCACCGCGGGTCTGGTGACCGTGCTGGTCGGCGTCACCAGTTCCGCCGCCGTGGTGTTCAGCGCGGCCAGGGCGGCCGGCGCGGACGCCTCCGAGCTGGCCTCCTGGATGTTCGCCCTCGGGCTGGGCCTGGGTGTGACGTCCATCGGGCTCTCGCTGCGCTACCGCACCCCGATCGTGACCGCGTGGTCCACCCCGGGCGCGGCGCTGCTGGCCACCGGCCTGGTCGGGGTGCCGATGTCCCGCGCGGTGGGCGCGTTCCTGCTGTCGGCGCTGCTCATCCTGGTCAGCGGCGTGACCGGGTGGTTCGCCAGGGTCATGGACGCCCTCCCCGTCCCGCTGACCGCCGCGCTGCTGGCCGGGGTGCTGCTGCAGTTCGGCACCGACCTGTTCACGGCGATGCACGGCCGGTTCGCGGTGGCCTTCCCGATGTTCGCCGCCTACCTGCTCGCCCGCCGGCTGCTCCCCCGCTACGCGGTGCTGGCGGCGCTCGCGGTCGGGGTGGCCGCCACCACCGTCACCGGCGGCTGGCACACCGCGGGGCTGCGGCTGTCCGCCCCGGCGCCGGTCTTCACCGCTCCCGACCTCGACTGGCGGGTGCTGCTCAGCGTCGGCGTCCCGCTGTACGTGGTGACCATGACCGGCCAGAACCTCCCGGGCGTCGCGGTGCTGCGCAACTCGGGCTACGACGTGCCGGTCTCGCCGCTGCTCGGCTGGACCGGCGCGGTCAACGCGGTGCTCGCGCCGTTCGGCGCGTTCGGGCTGAACCTGGCGGCGATCACCGCGGCGATCTGCACGGGCGAGCAGGCCCACCCAGACCGGTCCCGGCGCTACCTGGCGGCGGTGTGGGCGGGCGTGTTCTACCTGTGCGTGGCCGCGCTCGGCGGCACCATCGGCGCCCTGCTGACCGCGATGCCGCGCGAACTGGTGCTGGGCATCGCGGGGATCGGGCTGCTGGGCACGATCGGCGGCTCGCTGCACACCGCCCTGGGCGACGAACGGCACCGGGAGGCCGCGGTGGTGACGTTCCTGGCCACCGCGTCCGGCATGACGCTGCTGGGCATCGGCTCGGCGTTCTGGGGGCTGCTCGCCGGAGTGTGCACCCTGCTCGCCGCCCGCCTGCCGGTCCCGGGGCGCCGCCCTCGTGCGCCCCGGCCGGGTCCGGAGCGGTCCGCGCCCGGGGACGAGGCGGGCGCGCCCGCGGTGCCCGGCGGCGCGACCGGCGATGACGCGCCGGGGTCCTCGGTACCGGCGGGCTCGACCGGCTCCTGACGTCCCGAAAGCGGCACCGTCCCCCGCCGGTCTCGCGCCTTCGGGCCCTTGCGGGCCCGGTGCCCGCGGGTCGGTCGTGCCAGGTCCGCTGGTTCCCAGGGCCCCCGCGTTCCTTCCGGGCACCGGCGGACTCTTTGCCCATCACCCCCTGCCCGCCGCCACGCCGGCGGCGGGAACGGGGGACTCACCCGGCGTCGGTGCGGCGCCCCGGCACCACCAGCCCGTGCTCGTAGGCGAGCACGATCGCCTGCGCCCGGTCCCTGGCGCCCAGCTTGCCCAGCACCCGGCTGACGTGGGTCTTGACCGTCTCCGCGCTGACCACCAGCCGCTCGGCGATCTCCGCGTTGGACAGCCCCTCCGCGACCAGCCGCAGCGTGTCCGTCTCCCTCGGGGTGAGCGCGGCGAGGGCCGCCCCCGAGGCCGCGGCCTGCGGCCGCATCCTGACGAACTCGCCGATCAGCCGCCGGGTGACGGTCGGCGCGAGCAACGCCTCCCCGGACGCGACGACACG
>Ga0131853_10012659_pt1 | contig 15464 bp, 13 predicted proteins | sample TergutLab28metaG_FD_92764 | JGI IMG/M metagenome (GOLD analysis project Ga0131853, IMG submission 92764) | Labiotermes labralis P1 segment gut microbial communities from Petit-Saut dam, French Guiana - Lab288 P1 (version 2) (version 2) | ecosystem: Host-associated > Arthropoda: Insects >...
TACGTGTGTAGCAGTCTGACACAGCTCTACAGCATGTTAACTGGTCTGCCAGAGCTCTACAGTGTGTTTACTGTTCTGACATAGCTCTACAGTGTGTGTGTTAGTAGTCTGACACAGCTCTACAGCATGTTAACTGGTCTGCCAGAGCTCTACAGTGTGTTTACTGTTCTGACATAGCTCTACAGTGTGTGTGTTAGTAGTCTGACACAGCTCTACAGCTTGTGTACTGGTCTGACAGAGCTTTACAATGTGTGTACTGTTCTCACTCAGCTGTACAGTTTGTGTACTGGTCTGATACAGCTGTACAACCTGTGTACTGGTCTGACAGAGCTGTAAAGTGTGTGTACTGGTCTGACACAGCTCTAGAGTGTGTGTAATGTTCTGACATAGCTGTAGAGTGTTTGTACTGCTCTGACAGAGCTCTAAGGTGTGTGTACTGGTCTGACACTGCTCTAAAGTGTGTTTACTGGTCTGACACTGCTTTATAGTGTGTGTACTGGTCTGACAGATCTCTACAGTGTGTGTACTTGTCTGACACAGCTGTAAAGTGCGTGTACTAGTCTGGCAATTCTCTACCGTGTGTGTAATTGTCTGACACAACACTACAGTGTGTTTACCGGTCTGACACAGCTTTAGAGTATGTGTACTTGTCTGACACTGCTCTACAGTTTGTCTACTGCTCTGACATAGCAGTACTGTGTGTGTACTTGTCTTACACAACTGTACAGTGTGTGTAATAGTCTAACACATTTGTAGATTATGTGTACTGCTCTGACACTGCTCTACAGTGTGTGTAGTGGACTGACACAACTGTACAATGTGTGTACTGTTCTGACAGAGCTTTACTGTGTGTGTACTGCTCTGACAGATCTTACAGGGGGTTTACTGGTATGACAGAGCTGTACAGATTGTGTAATAATGTGAGAAAGCTACACAGTGTGTGTACTGTTCTAACACAGCTCTACAGTGTGTGTAATAATGTGACACAGCTGTACAGTGTGTGTTCTGGTCTACCACAGCTGTAAAGTGTGTGTACTTGTGTGACACAGCTTTACAGTGTGTGTACTGGTTTGACAGATCTCTACAGGGTGTGTACTGGTCTAACACAGCTGTAGAGTTTGTGTACTGGTCTGACACAGCTGTACAGTGTGTGTACTGATCTGTCACAGCAGTAAAGTTTGTTTACTGGTCTGACACAGATGTACAATGTGTGTACTCTTGTGACACAGCTGTAGAGTGTGTATACTGGTCTGACTGAGTTGTACAGTGTGTGTACTGGTCTGACACGGCTGTACAGTGTGTGTACTGATCTGTCACAGCAGTAAAGTTTGTTTACTGGTCTGACACAGATGTACAGTGTGTGTACTGTTGTGACACAGCTGTACAGTGTGTATACTGGTCTGACAGAGCTGTACAGTGTTTGTAATAGTCCGACAAAGTTTTACTGTGAGTTTACTCGTCTGCTAGAGCTGTACAGTTTGTGTACTAGTCTGACACAGCTGTACAGTGTGTGTATTGGTCTGACAGATCTTTACAGTGTGTGTACCGGTCTGACACAGCTCTACTGTGTGTGTACTGGTCTGACATATCTGTACAGGGTGTTTACTGGTCTGACAGAGCTGTACAGTGTGTGTACGGGTCTGACAATTCTTTAGAGTGTTTGTAATGTTCTATCAGATATATAAAGTGAGTGTACTGGTCTGACAGATCTCTACAGTGTGTGTACTGGTCTGACACTGCTGTAGAGCGTGTGTACTGGTCTGACATATCTGTAAAGTGTTTGTACTGGTCTGACCCTGCTGTACCGTTTGTGTACTCGTCTGACACAGCTATACAGTGTGTTTACATTTCTGACACAGCTGTAGAATATGTGTACTTGTCTGAAACTTCTGTACAGTGTGTGTACTGGTCTGCAACAGCTTTACAGTGTGTGTACTGGACTGACACAGCTCTACTGTGTATGTAATGGTCTAACACAGCTGTAGAGTATGTGTACTTGTCTGACACTGTTTTACAGTGTGTGTACTGGTCTGACACAGCTCTACGGTGTGTGTACTTGTGTGACACAGCTGTACGGTGTGTGTACTGGTTTGACAGAGCTGTAAAGTGTATGTACTGGTCTAACATAGCTGTAGAGTTTTTGTACTCTTCTGACACAGCTGTACAGAGTTTCTACTGATCTGTCACAGCTTTACAGTGTGTGTACTGGTCTGACATAGCTGTACAGTGTGTTTACTGGTGTGACACAGATGTACAGTAAGTGTACTGGTCTGACAGAACTGTACAGTGTGTGCACTGTTCTGACACATGTGTAGAGTGTGCGTACTGGCCTGACACAGCTGTATAGTGTGTGTAAAATTCTGACAGAGCTGTAGAGTGTTTGTATTGGTCTGACACAGCTGTACAGAATGTGTACTGGTATGACACAGCTGTAGAGTATGTGTACTGGTGTGACACAGCTGTAGAGTGTGTGTAATGTTCTAAAACAGCTTTACATTGTGTTTTCTGGTCTGACATAGCTTTACAATGTGTGTACTTTAATGACACAGCTCTAGAGAGTGTGTACTGGACTGACACACTTCTAAAGTGTGTGTACCTGTCTGCCAAAACTGTACAGTGTGTGTAATGTTCTGACATATCTTTACACAGTGTGTACTGTTCTGACACATCTCTACAGCATGTGTACTGATCTGACATATCTGTAAAGTGTGTGTACTGGTCTGACATAGCTGTAGAGTATGTTTACTGGTCTGACAGTGCTGTAGAGTTTGTGTACTTCTCTGACAAAGCTGTAGAGTGTGTATACTGATCTGACACAGCTGTACAGCATGTGTAGTGGTCTGACACAGCTGTACAGTGTGTGTACTGGTCTGACAGAGCTCAACAGTGTGTGTAATTTTCTGACATATCTATACAGTGTTTGTACTGGTCTAACATAGCTGTACAATGTGTTTACTAGTCTGACACAGCTTTACAATGTGTGTACTGATCTGATATAACTCTACAGTGTGTGTATTGGTCTGACAGAGCTTTAGAGTGTGTGTACTGTTCTGATACAACTCTACAGTGTGTGTAATTGTCTGACACGTCTATACAGAGTGTGTATTGGTCTTACACAGCTCTACAGTGTGTGTACTAGACTGACATAGCTGTACAAATGTGTATACTAGACTAAAACATCTGTACAGCGTGTTCACTGGTCTGAGAGTTGCTGTACAGTATGTGTGTAGTAGTCTGACACAGATGTACATTGTGTGTAATTGTCTGACATAACTCTACAGTGTGTGTACTGGTCGGACACAGTTGTACAGCGTGTGTACTGGTCTGACAGAGCTGTACATTGTGTGTGTTAGTAGTCTGACACAGCTGTACAGTGTGTGTACTGGTTTGACACAGCTCTACAGTGTGTGAACTGTTCTGACTCAGCTTTACATTGTGTGTACTGTTCTGACACAGCTCTACAGTGTGTGTACTGGTCTGACACAGCTCTAAAGTGTGTCTGCTGGTCTGACACAGTTGTACAGTGTGTGTACTGGTCTGACACAGCTGTAGAGTGTGTGTACTTGTCTGACACAGCTGTAAAGTGTGTGTACTGGTCTGACACAACTCTAGAGTGTGTGTACTAGTCCAACAGTACTGTACATTATGTTTAATTGTCTGACACAGCTGTAGAGTGTGTTTACTGCTCTGACAGAGCGTTACAGTGTGTTTACTGGTCTGACACAGCTGTACAGTGTGTGTACTTGTCTGACATATCTGTAAAGTGTGCGTAATTGTGTAACAGATCTGTAGAGTAGGTGTAATGTTCTGAAACAGCTGTACAGTGTGTGTACTGGTCTGACATAACTGTAGAGTGATTGTACTGGACTGACAGATCTGTAGAGTTTTTGTACGTGTCTGACATATCTGTAAAATGGTGTACTGGTCTGACAGAGCGCTACAGTGTGTGTACTGATCTGACACAGCTGTACATTGTGTGTACTGGTCTGACACAATTTTACAGTGTGTGTACTGGTCTGACACAGCTCTACAGTTTGTTTACTTGTCTGAAACAGTTGTACAGTGTGTGTACTGGTCTGACACAGCTACAAAGTGTGTGTACTGGTCTAACACAACTGTACAGTTTGTTTACTGGACTGACACAGCTGTACAATATGTGTACTGGCCTGAAATAGCTCTACAGGGTGTGTACAGATGTGACACAGATTTATAGTGTGTTTACAGCTCTGACATAGCTGTAAGTGTGTCTACTGGTCTTACACAACTATACAGTGTGTTTAATGTTGTGACACAGCTGTACTGTGTGTATACTGTGCTGACAGAGCTGTACAGTTTGTGTACTGGTCTGACAAAATTTTACTGTGTGTTTACTTGTCTTCCATAGCTTCACAGTTTGTGTATTGTTCTGAAACGTCTGTACAGCGTGTGTATTGGTCTGACAGAGCTGTAGAGTGTGTGTGTAGTAATCTGAAACAGCTGAACAGTGTTTGAACTGGTCTGACACAGCTGAACAGTGTGTGTAATGGTCTGACACAGCTCTACAGTGAGTGTACTGGTCAAACACAGCTGTACAGAATTTTACTGGTCCGAAACAGCTCTACAGTGTGTGTACTGAACTGACACTTCTGTACAGTGTGTGTATTGATTTGACAGAGCTATACAGTGTGTGTGTAGTAGTCTGAAACAGCTGTACAAATTGTGTACTGGTCTGACACAGCTGAACAGTGTGTGTACTGGTCTAACACATCTATACAGTGCGTGTACTGGTCTGACAAGCTGTACATTGTGTGTACTGGTCTGACACAGCTGTACAGTGTGTGTGTTGATCTGACACTGCTGTAAAGTTGTGTACTGATCTGACAGAGCTGTACAGTGTGTTTACTGGTCTGACACAGCTTTACAGTGTTTGTACTAGTCTGACACATCTTTACAGGGTGTGTACTGGTCTGACACAGCTCTAAAGTGTGTGTACTGCTCTGACATAGCTTTAAAGTGTGTGTACTGATGTGACAGAACTGTACAGTGTGTGTACTGTTCTGACAGAGTTGAAAAGTGTGTTTACTGTTCCTACAGAGCTGTACAGTGTGTTTACTGGTCTGTCAGAGCTTTACATTGTGTTTATTGGTCTGACACATCTTTACAGTGTGTGTACTGGTCTGACACAGCTGTAAAGTGTGTGTACTGGTCTGACAGATCTTTACAGTGTGTTTACAGAATTGAGAGAGCTGTAGAGTGTGTGTACAGTTCTAACACAGCTGTACATTGTGTGTACTGGTGTGACACTGCTGTACAGTGTGTGTACTGGTCTGACAGAACTCTATAGTGTGTGTATTGGTCTGACAGAACTGTAGAGTGTATTTACTAGCCTGACACAGCTGAACCCTGTGTGTATTAGTCTGACACAGCTCTACAGTGTGTGTACTGGTCTAATACAGCAGTACAGTGTGTGTACTGCCCTGACACAGCTTTACAGTGTGTGTATTGTTCTGACACTGCTGTACAGTGTGTGTACTGCTCTGACACAATTTTCAGTGTGTGTATTGTTCTGACAGAGCCGTACAGCGTGTTTGTAGTAGTCTGACACAGCTGATCTGTGTGTGTATTGGTCTGACAGAGCTGTAAAGTGTGTGTACTGGTCTAATACAGCTGTACAGAGTGTGTACTGGTCTGACAGAGCTGTAAGTGTGTGTAATGTTCTAACACTGCTGTACAGTGTGTATACTGATCTGACAGAGCTAAAAATGTTTTGTACTGGTCTGACAGAGCTCTACAGTGTGTGTACTTGTCTGACACAACTTTATTGTGTGTGTACTGATCTGACATAGCTGTACAGTGTGTGTACCGGCCTGGCAAAACTTTACAGTGTGTGTACTGGTCTGACACAGCTTTACTGTGTGTGTACTGGTCTGACAGAGCTGTACATTGTGTGTACTTGTTTAACACTGCTTTACAGTGTGTGTAATTTTGTGACACAACTTTACAGTGTGTTTACTTTTCTGACAGAGCTAAAAAGATTTTGTACTGGTCTGACAGAGCTGTACAGTGTGTGTACTGGTTTGACAGAGCTGTACAGTGTGTGTACTGGTCCGACAGAGCTCTACAGTGTGTGTACTGGTCTGGCAAAACTTTACAGTGTGTGTACTGGTCTGACACAGCTGTACAGTGTGTGTACTGGTCTGACAGTGCTTTAAAGTGTGTGTACTGATCTGACAGAATTGTACAGTGTGTGTACTGGTCTAACACAGCTCTACAGTGTGTGTACTTGTGTGACACATCTGTACAGGTTGTGTACCGGTCTGACAGAGTTATAGAGTGTGTGTACTGGACTGACACAGCTTTATAGCGTGTATATTAGCCTGACAGAGCTATACAGTGTGAGTGTAATAGTCTGACACAGTTTTACATTGTGTTTACAAGTTTGAAACAGCTGTACAGTGTGTGTACTTGTCTGACACAGCTGTACAGTGTTTGTACTGGTCTGTCACAGCTGTACAGTGTGTGTACCGGTCTGACACAGATTTAAAGTGTGTGTACGGGTCTGACACATCATTAGAGTATGTGTACTGAACTGACACTGCTGTACAGTGTGTGTACTGGACCTTCACAGCTTTACAGTGTGTGTACTGGTCTGACACAGCTGTACAGTGTGTGTACTGGTCTGACACAGCTTTACAGTGTGTGTACTTGTCTGACAAAATGTTTAAAGTGTGTGTAATATTCTGACACAGCTCTAGAGTGTGTGTACTTTTCTGACAGTACTTTAGAGAGTGTGTACTAATCTGACAGAGCTGTAGAATGTGTGTACTGGTCTAACACAGCTGTAATTGTGTGTAATGTTCTGACAGATGTGAAAAGTGTGTGTACTGGCCCGACAGATCTGTACAGTTTGTGTACTGTTCTAACAGAAATCTGCAATGTGTGTAATGGTGTGACACAACTTTACAGTTTGTGTACTGGTCTGACACAGCTGTAAAGTGTGTGTATTTGTCTGACAGATCCGTACAGTGTGTATACTGGTCTGACACAACTTTACAGTGTGTGTACTGGTCTGACAGAGCTGTACAGTGTGTGTACTAGTCTAACACAGCTGTACAGTGTGTGTACTGGTCTGAGAGAGCTCTATAGTGTGTGTATTTGTCTGACAGAACTGTACAGTGTGTGTACTGGTCTCACACAGCTGTACAGTGCGTGTACTGGTGTGACACAGCTCTACAATGTGTGTACTTGTCTGACAGAGCTGTAGAGTGTGTGTACTGCTTTGACAGAGCTATACAGTGCGTGTAGTGTTCTAACACAAATGTACAGTGTTTGTACTAGTCTCACATAGCTGTAGAGTGTGTGTACTGGACTAACACAGCTCTAGAGTATGTGTACTAATCTGACACAGCTCTAGAGTGTGTGTACTGGTCTGACACAGCTTTACAGTGTGTGTACTGCCCTGACATAGCTGTACAGTGTGTGTACATGTGTGACACAGACTTAAATTGTGTGTACTGGTATAACACAGATTTACAGTGTGTGTACTGAAGAGACACAGATCTAGAGTGTGTGTACTTTTCTGACAGAGCTCTACAGTGTGTGTACTAGTCTGACAGAGGTATACAGTGCGTGTACTGGTCTAACACAACTGTACAGTGTGTGTATTGGACTCACATAGCTTTACAGTTTGTGTACTGAACTGACACAGCTTTACAGCCTGTGTATTTGTCTATCAGAGAGGTACAGTGTGTATATAGTAGTCTGACACAGCTCTACAATGTGTGTACTGGTCTGACACAGCTGAATAGTGTGTGTACTGGTCTGACAATGCTGTACAGTGTGTGTACTGGTCTGACACAGCTCTAAAGTGTGTGTACTGGTCTGACACAGCTGTAGATTATGTGTAATGATCTGACACAACTGTACAGTGTGTTTACTTGTCTAACACAACTGTACAGTGTGTGCACTGGTCTGACACAGCTGTGCAGTGTGTGTTCTGGTCTAACACAATCCTAGCGAAAATGTAATATTCTGACAATCCTCTACAATGTGTGTGTTTGTCTAACAGAGTTGTACAGTGTTTGTACTGCTCTGACACATCTGTAGAGTGTGTGTACAGGTCGGACAAAGCTATAGAGTGTGTACTGGTCTGACAGAGCTGTACAGAGTGTGTACTGGTCTGACAAAACTTTACAGTGTGTTTACTGTTCTGACACAGCTTTACAGTGTGTGTAATGGTCTGACAGAGCTTTAGAGTGTGTGTCCTGGTCTGACAGATCTTTACAGTGTGTGTACTGGTCTAACACAGCTGTACAGTGTGTGTACTGGTGTGACACAGCTGTACAGTTTGTGTACGGTCTGACAGAGTTGTAGATTGTGTGTATTGGTCTGACAGAACTTTACAGTGTATGTAATGGTCTGACAGAGCTGTACAGTGTGTTTACTTGTCTAACACAACTGTACAGTGTGTGCACTGGTCTGACACATCTGTGCAGTGTGTGTACTGGTCTAACACAGCCCTTGCGAAAGTATAATACTCCGACACCCCTGTACAATGTGTGTATTTGTCTAACAGAGCTGTACAGTGTGTGTAATGCTCTGACACATCTGTAGAGTGTGTGTACAGGTCGGACACAGCTATAGAGTGTGTACTGGTATACAGAGATCTACAGTGTGTGTACTGGTCTGACAGAACTCTACAGTATGTGTACTGGTCTGACACAGCTTTACAGTGTGTGTACTGGTCTAACACAGCTCTACAGAGTGTGTACTGGTCTGACACAGTTTTACTGTGTGTGTACTGGTCTGACACTGCTGTACAGTGTGTGTACTGGCCTTACACAGCTGTAGAGCGTGAGTATTGGTCTGACAGATCTCTTCAGTTTGTGTGTAGTAGTCTGCCACATGTTTACAGTGTGTGTATTGGTCTGACACAGCTTTACAATGTGTGTACTGGTATGACACTGATTTAGAGTGTGTGTAAAGTTCTGACACAACTCTAAAGCGTGTGTATATATCTCACAGATCTGTACAGTGTGTGTGTAGTAGTCTGACACAGCTGTACAATGTGTGTACCGGTCTGACACAGCTGAACAGAGTGTGTACTGGTCTGACACAAATGAACAGTCTGTGTACTGGTCTAACACAGATTTACAGTGTGTGTACTGGTCTGACACAGCTTTAAAGTTGGTTTACTGATCTGACACAGATTTACAGTGTGTGTGTTGTTCTGACACTACTGTAAAGTGTGTGTACTGGTCTGACACAGCTTTACAGTGTGTGTACTGGTCTGACACAGCTTTAGAGTATGTGTACTGGTCTGACACTGCTGTACAGTGTGTGTGCTTTTCTGACAAGCTGTAGAGTGTGTGTACTGCTCTGACACAGCTTTAAAGTGTTTGTACTTGTCTGACACACCTTACAGTGTGTTTACTGGTCCGACACAGTTCTACAGTGTGTGTACTTGTCTGACAGAGCTGTACAGTGTGTGTATTGGTCTAACACAGCTGTACAGTGTGTGTACTGGTGTGACACAGCTCTAGAGTGTGTTTAATGGTCTGACAGAGCTGAAAAGTGTGTGTACTCTTCCGACAGAGCTTTACAGTGTGTGTACTGGTCTGACAGAGCTATACAGTGTGTGTACTGGTCTGACACAACTTTAGAATTTGTGTACTGGTCTAACACAATTGTAGAGTGTGTGTAGTGGTCTGACAGAACTTTATAGTGTGTGTACTGTTCTGACAGAACTCTACAGTGTGTGTACTGGTCTAACATAGCTGTGGAGTGTGTGTACAGGTGTGACACAATTTTACAGTGTGTGTAATGATCTGACAGAGCTGTAGATTGTGTGTAGTGGTCTTACGGAACGTTAAAGTATGTGTACTGGTCTGACAGAACTGTAAAGTGTGTGTACTGTTCTGACAGAGCTGTATTGTGTGTGTACTGGTCTGACACATCTTTACAGTATGTGTAATGCTCTGACACAGCTGTACAGTGTGTGTACTGGTCTGACAGAGCTGTATAGTGTGTGTACTTCTCTGACACAGCTTTATAGAATGTGTACTGGACTTACACTGATCTATAGTGTGTGTACTTGTCTGACACAGCTGTAGAGTGTGTGTAATGGTCTGACACAACTTTAGAGTATGTGTAATTGTCTGACACTGCTGTAAAGTTTGTATACTGACCTGTCACAGCTCTAGAGAGTGTGTACTTGTCTGACACAGCTTTACAGGGAGTTTACTGGTCTGACATATCTTTAAAGTGTGTGTACTGGACTGACACAGCTGTAAAGTGTTTGAACTGTTCTGACAGTGCTTTACAGTGCTTGTATTTGTCTGACACAGCTGTACAGTGTGTGTACTTGTCGGACACAGCTATATAGTTTGTACTATTCTGACAGAGCTCTGCAGTGTGTGTACTGGGCTGACAGAGCTGTACAGTTTGTGTACAGGTCTGACAGACCTTTACTGTGAGTGTACTGGTCTAACAGAGCTCTAGAGTGTGTGTACTGGTGTGACACATCTGTACAGTGTGTGTACTTTTCTAACACAGCTGTAAAGTGTGTGTACTGGTCTGACAGAACTCTAAAGTGTGTGTACTTGTCTGACAAAACTGTACAGTGTGTGTACTGGTCTGACAGAGCTGTACACAGTGTGTACAGCTCTGACACAGCTGCAGAGTTCGTGTACTGGTCGGACTCAGCTATAGAGTGTGTACTGGTCTAACACAGCTGTACAGTGTGTTTACTGGTCTGCCACAGTTGTACAATGTGTGTACTGGTCTGACAGAGCTGTAGAGTGTGTGTTCTAGTCTGACACAGCTGTACAGTGTGTGTACTGTTTTGACACAGCTATAGAATGCGTATACAGTTTTGACAGAACTTTACAGTGTGTGTACTGGTATGACACAGTTGTACAGCGTGTGTATTGTTCTGACAGTGCTGTACAGAGAGTGTGTAATAGTCTGACACAGCTGTAGAGTGTGTGTAATGATCTGACACAGCTGAGCAGTGTGTGTACTGGTCTGACACAGCTGTACTGTGTGTGATCTGATCTAACACAGCTGTACAGTGTGTGTACTGGTCTGACACAACTCTATAGTGTTTGTACTGGACTGACACTGCTGTACAGTGTGTGTACTAGTATGACACAGCTGTACAGTGTGTGTATTGTTCTGACAGAACTGTAGAGTGTGTGTGTAGTAGTCTGACACAGCTGTACCATGTTTGTACTGGTCTGACACAGCTGAACCGTGTTTGTACTTGTCTGACACAGCTGTACAGTGTGTGTACTGGTCTAACACAAATGTAGTGTGTGTGTACTGTTTGACACAGCTTTATAGTTTGTGTATTGGTCTGACACTGATGTACAGTGTGTGTACTGATCTACACAGCATTCCAGCGTGTTTATTGGTCTGACAGAGTTTTACAGCGTGTTTGTAGTAGTCTGACACAGCTTTACAGTGTTTGTACTGGTCTGAAACAGCTGAACAATGTGTGTACTGGTCTGACACAGCTTTACAGTGTGTGTACTTTTCTAACAAAGTTGTACAGTTTGTATACTTGTCTGACACAGCTCTAAAGTGTGTGTACGGTTCTGACACAGCTTTAGAGTATGTGTACTAGTCTGACACTGCTCTACAGTGTGTTTACTTATCTGTCATAGCTGTACAGTGTGTGAACTGGTCTGACACAGCTTTACAGTGTGTGCTGGTCTGACAAAACTTTAGAGTGTGTGTAATGGACTGACACAGCTCTACATTGTGTGTACTTATCTGACTGAGATTTACAGTGTGTGTACTGGTCTGACAGAGCTGTACAGTGTGTGTACCGGTCTAACACAGCTGTACCGTGTGTGTACTCGTGTGACACAAATTTACAGTGATTGTACTGGTCTGACAGAGCTGAAAATTGTGTGTACCGGTCCGACAGAGTTATATAGTGGGTGTACTGGTCTGACAGAACTGTACAGAGTGTGTACTGTTCTGACACTACTTTACAGTGTGTTTACTGGTCTGACACAGCTGTACAGTGTGTATAATGGTCTGACAGAGCTTTAGAGTGTGTGTACTGGTGTGACAGATCTGTACAGAGTGTGTACTGGTCTAACACAGCTGTACAGTGTGTGTACTGGTGTGACACAGCTGTACAGTTTGTGTACTGTTCTGACACATTTTTATATCGTGTGTACTGGTCTGACAGAGCTTTAGAGTCTGTGTACTGGTCTGACAGAGATGTAAAGTGTGTGTACTGGTCTAACACAGCTGTACAGTGTGAGTTCTGTTTGACACAGCTCTAGAATTCGTATAGAGTTTTGACAGAACTGTACAGTGTGTGTCCTGGTATGACACAGCTGTACAGCGTGTGTATTGTTTTGACAGTGCTGTACAGTGGCTGTGTAATAGTCTGACAAATCTGTACAGTGTGTGTACTGGTCTGACACAGCCGAACAGAATGTGTACTTGTCTAACACAGCTGTACAGTGTGTTTACTAGTCTGACACAGCTCTATAGTTTGTGTACTGGACTGACACTGCTCTAGAGTGTATGTACTGGTCTGACAGAGCTGTACAGTGTGTGTACTGGTCTGGCACAATTTTGCAGAGTGTGTACTGGTCTGACAGAACTTTACAGTCTGTGTACTGGTCTGACAGATATGTAAAGTTTGTGTACTGTTCTATCACAACTGTACAGTGTGTGTACTGTTGTGACACAGATGTACAGTGTGTGTACTGGTCTAACACAGCTTTAGAGTATGTGTACTGGTGTGACACAGCTTTACAGTGTGTGTACTGGGCTAACACATCTGTAGAGTATGTGTACTGCTCTGACACAGCTCTAAAGTGTGTGTACTGGTCTGACACAGCTCTAATGTGTGCGTACATTTCTGACATAACTGTACAGTGTATGTAATGGTGTGACACAGATGTACAGTGTGTGTACTGGTCTAACACTCCTTTATATTGTGTGTACTGATGTGACATATCTCTACAGTGTGTGTACTTGCCTGACAGAGCTGTACAGTTTGTGTACTGCTCTGACAGAGTTATAGAGTGCGTGTACTAATCTAACACAAATGTAAAGTGTTTGTACTTGTCTCACATAGCTGTAGAGTGTGTTTACTGGACTAACACAGCTGTAGAGTATGTTTACTATTCTGACACAGCTTAACAGTGTGTGTAGTGATCTGACACAGCTGTACAGTGTATGTACTGGTCTGACATAGCTGTAAAGTTTGTGTACTTGTGTGACACAGACTTAAAGTGTGTTTACTGATCTAACACAGCTTTATAGTGTGGGTATTGGTGAGACACAAATTTAGAGTGTATGTATTTCTCTGCAAGAGCTGTACAGTGAGTGTACTGGTCTGACAGATCTTTACAGTGAGTGTACTGGTCTAACACAACTCTACAGTGTGTGTAGTGTTCTCACATAGCTCTACAGTGTGTGTACTGGACTGACGCAGATTTACTGCCTGTGTATTGTTCTGACAGAGATGTACAGTGTGTGTATAGTAGTCTGAGACAGCTGAATAGTGTGTTTACTGGTCTGACACTGCTGTACAGTGTGTGTACTGGTCTGACACAGCTGTAGATTATGTGTACTAATCTGACACAGCTCTACAGTGTGTGTACTGATCAGACACAGCTTTACAATATGTGTACTGGTCTGACACAACTGTAGAGTGTGTGCACTTGTCTGACACAGCTGTGCAGTGTGTGTACTAGTCTAACACAGCTCTAGTGAATGTGTAATGCTTTGACACCGTTGTACAATGTGTGTAATTGTCTGACAGAGCTGTACAGGATGTGTAGTGCTCTGATAGAGCTGTAGAGTATTTTTACAGGTCAGACACAGCTATAGAGTGTGTACTGGTATGACAGAGCTCTACAGTGTGTGTACTGGTCTGACAGATCTATACAGTTTTTGTACTGGTCTGACAGAGCTCTACAGTATGTGTACTGTTCTGACACATCTCTACAGTGTGTGTACTTGTCTAAAACAGCTTTGCAGTGTGTGTAATTTTCTGACAGAGCTCTGCTGTGTGTTTACTGGTCTGACACTGCTCTACAGTGTGTGTACTGGTCTGACACAGCTGTACAGCGTGTGTATTGGTCCGACAGAGCTGTACAGTGTGTGTGTAGTAGTCTGACACAGCTGTACAGTGTGTGTACTTGTCTACCACAGCTGTAAAGCGTGTTTACTGGTGTGACACTGCTTTAGAGTGTGTGTACTAGTCTGACACAGCTCTAAAGTTTGTGTACTAGTCTGACACAGCTGTAAAGTTTGTATACTGGTCTGACGCTGCTGTAAGGTGTGTGTACTGTTCTGACACAGCTCTAAAGCGTGTTTATTAGTCTGACAGAGCTGTACAGTTTGTTTGTAGTAGTCTGACACAGCTGAAGAATGTGTATACTGGTCTGACATATCTGAACAGTGTGTGTACTGGTCTGACATAACTGTACAGTGTGTGTATTGGTCTAACACAGCTTTACTGTGTGTGTACTGGTCTGACACAGCTCTAAAGTGTGTGTACTGGTCTGACACAGCTATAAAGTTTGTGTGTTGGTCTGACACTACTCTAGAATGTGTGTACTGGTCTGACACAGCTGTACAGTGTGTATACTGGTCTGACACAGGTTTAGATTATGTGTACTGGTCTGACACTGCTGTATAGTGTGTGTACTGGTCTGTCAAATCTGTAGAGTGTGTGCAATGTTCTGACACATCTTTACAGGGTTTGTACTGGTCTGACACACCTTACAGTGTGTGTACTGTTCTGACAAAGTTCTACAGTGTGTGTACTTGTCTGACAGAGCTTTACAGTGTGTTTACTGGTCTGACAGAGCTGTACATTGTGTGTATTGGTCTAACACAGCTTTACAGTGTGTGTACTGTTGTGACACAGCTCTAAGGTGTGTGTACTTGTCTGACAGAGCTGAAAAGTGTGTTTACTAGTCCGACAGAGCTTTAGAGTGTGTGTATTGGTCTGACAGAACTGTACAGTGTGTTTACTGGTCTGACACAACTTTACAGTTTGTGTACTGGTCTCACACAGCTCTACAGTGTGTGTACCGGTCTGACAGAACTTTATATTTTGTGTAATGTTCTGACAGAGATCTACAATGTGTGTAATGTTCCAGGACAGCTGTACAGTGTGTGTACTGGTGTAACACAACTGTACAGTGTGTGTTCTGGTCTGACAGAGCTGTAAAGTGTGTGTACTGGTCTGACAGAGCTGTAGAGTGTGTGTACTTGTCCGACACATCTTTAGAGTGTGTGTACTGGTCTGACACATCTGTACAGTGTGTTTACTTGTCTGACACAACTTTAGAGTGTGTGTACTGCTCTGACACAGCTGTACAGTGTGTGTACTGGTCTGACAGAGCTCTAGAGTGTGTGTACTTTTCTGACACAGCTCTACAGTGTGTGTACTGGTCTGACAAAAAAGTACAGTGTGTGTACTAGTCTGACACAGCTGTAGA
>Ga0131853_10012661_pt1 | contig 15463 bp, 10 predicted proteins | sample TergutLab28metaG_FD_92764 | JGI IMG/M metagenome (GOLD analysis project Ga0131853, IMG submission 92764) | Labiotermes labralis P1 segment gut microbial communities from Petit-Saut dam, French Guiana - Lab288 P1 (version 2) (version 2) | ecosystem: Host-associated > Arthropoda: Insects >...
ATACTCTGAGCAGAGATGTCACTTGGTCAATTACCGGTCAAAATGATGTGGGAACCACTATCAACTCCGTCACAGGCGAGATAACTATCGCCGCCAGCGAGACGTCTGACTTGATAGTCGTCACCGCGACCTCTGTTGCGAATCCAGTGTTCTCCACCACAATAGATGTGACGTTTGAAATTATTATTCAAGTTGTATTTAACGGCAATGGTGGTTTGCCCGCAAACTACACAATAGGCTTTGCATCCGGGCAGACGGTTGGAAGTGTTGCACCTACTGTAACACGTGCAAACCACACTTTCGCGGGTTGGTGGACTACTCCGGCAGTCGGTGGGGTGCAAAGGCCCAACAGCTTTGCGCTGACCGCACCGACAACCCTATACGCCAGATGGACGCCTGTTGGTACCGGCACCCCTCAGCCACCCCAACCACCCCCGCAGCCTTGGCAACCACCCATCGGCGGTGGAAGCAGCAGCTACCGTGACGACCGCGGCAGTGGCGGTGGCAGCGGAATAAGCCGAATTCTCTCGGCGCTCACACCCGCCACAACCGAGCGCTGGCTTACCGCAAACGACGTCGCAGCCCTACCCCGCGCGCAGGATGGTTCGGTGCGCTCGACCCACGGCGGCAGGCTTGGTGTGAGGGGTAACGCTTGGTCGAGCTTCGGGTTTGCCTACACCCACGACACCACCGACCGCGAGGGCGTGCAGGTGCGGGTGAGCTTGGGCGACCCACGCGCCATGACCGGGGATGTGCTGGTGTCGGCGTGGGTGACCGGCAATGACGTCAACCGTGTGCGCAATTTGTTTGAGCGGTTCTTTAGCAATGATTTGCGGGTGGTTCACTTCGACTACAGCGGCGGGTGGGGGCAGACGGTGAGAGTTGCCGCGCGGGTTGACCTTGCCGGCATGGATGTGGAGAATCTGTACTTCTACAACTTTGATAGAGAAGCGAATACCTTTAGGCTGATTGCGGAGCCGAATTACCGTGTGGATGGGAATGGGTTCCTGCATTTCAACACTACGCAGGGTGGCAGCGTAATCATCAGCGAGGGGCCTCTAGCGCGCAGATAAAAAACAATTGCTTTGAGAAAGGCCTTTGTTGATGCGAAAAACTAAGCGCACCTAAAATGCCGAAATGAGCATCCAATAAGAATCCGCTGGCGTAGCTGGTGGATTCTTATTATTGTTTTTCGCAATATTTCTTGATAAAATAAGGGCTCAGAGAAAAGCCAAAGCAGAATCTCAAAAAATTATTTTGCAAAAACCAAACCTCACGCCTTTTTCATGTATCTATATTAACAGAGGGCAAAATTCAAACAAGAGAGGAGCAACAAAAAAGTGGAACCCGAACGCTTGGCAATTTTGATAGAAAAGGCAAAACAGGGCAACAAGAGCGCACTTGAAGAATTATTCATGGGCGCTTGGAACAGCATTTACCGCCTTGCTTTGCGGATATTAAAAAATCCGGAAGATGCTGAGGACATAACGCAAGAGGTATTTATAACGATACAGCAAAAAATATCCGGCCTGCGCGAACCCACCTCCTTTTATGCGTGGGCCAACCAAATCACGGCCAACAAGTGCAATAGGTTTTTCAGCAAACACAAAGGATTGATAACGCTAGAAGACGAGGACGAGTTATTGTTGGTCGCTGACGATGACCCGGAGAATATGCCCGACAAAGCTCTTGACGATGAAGCCAATCGGCAAATCATCATGAGCGTTATAGATAATCTCCCAGACAATCAGCGCATTTGCATACTGCTTTTTTATTATGGCCAGCTAACCGTTGCCGATATAGCCGTAGCACTGGAAACAAACGAGAACACAATAAAAACTCGCCTTTCTATGGCACGGGCGAAAATTCGGGCGGCATTGGAAGAAAAAGCAGAAAAAGACGGCATCAAACTGTGGGGTATTCCTCTTGCCCTTACCCCGATCATACGCGAAGCTATGGAGCATATGCCCGTTCCGGCCGAAGTACAGGCGCGAATGCAGGATTGCGTACAAACAGCAGATACCGAAGTGGAATATCTGAACGCCGAGCCGCAGCAGGCAATCGAAAACCCTGGTGACACGCTAACCCAAGCTGACCCAATGCTGGGAGTGGAAAATGTTGCAGCAGACAGCGCAGTTAATTCGGCAACGGCTACAGCGGAGACAATTGGTGCAGCATTAAGTAAAAAAGCAATCGCACTTGTCTGCACCATGGTGTGTGTTGGTGCAATCGCGACAACAGCTATATTCTGGCCGCAGATTAGCGAAGTGTTTTCACGGGACGGCGGCAGAACTCCAAGCCAAGGTATAGATGCAGGGGCGAATATCCACCCGGGAGACGCGATTGCGGCAGGAAACAGCCATTCCTTGGTTGTAGGTGCTGATGGCGGTCTGTGGGCTTGGGGCAGTAATGTCCACGGGCGGCTTGGTGATGGCACAACAGATGACCGCACATCCTCTGTTAGGGTGATAGATGATGTGGTAGCCGTATCAGCGGGGGGAGAGCATTCCTTGGCTGTAGATGTTGATGGCGGTCTATGGGCTTGGGGGAGCAATAGCGGCGGACGGCTGGGCAGCGGAACATTTCAAGGCAGCAGCACCCCTATCAGGATTATGGATGATGTTATAGCTGTTTCAGCATCGTCCGGTATAACAATTTCCCACTCTTTGGCCATAAGTGCTGATGGTAGTTTGTGGGCTTGGGGAAGTAATAGCCAAGGCCGACTTGGCACAGGCAGCAGCGGATCAAGCCGCATTCCCGTGAGGATTATGGATGACATCATAGCTGTTTGCGCAGGACATTCCCACTCTTTGGCTTTGGATACTGACGGTGGTCTATGGGCTTGGGGAAGCGGTCACTTTGGTCGTATCGGAGACGGCACAATAAGAGAAAATCGCACCTACCCCATCAAAATTATGGATGATATCGCAGCCATTTCAGCAGGAGGCCGACATTCTTTGGTTATAGGCACAGACGGTGGGCTATGGGCCTGGGGAGCAAACTTTTATGGTGCGGTCGGTTGTGGAACAGGGGAACAGCGTCACCTCGTCCCAATCAGAGTTATGGATGATGTCGTAGCTGTCTCGGCAGGTTATATCCACTCTTTGGCTATAACCGCTGACGGCAGTCTATGGGCTTGGGGTAGCAATGCCCACGGACGGCTTGGCATCGGCGGGGGATCACGTCAACGCTATCCGATCAGAGTTATGGGTGATGTAGTAGCTATTTCAGCAGGCCACCGCCATTCTTTAGCAGTAACTTCTGACGGCAGCTTGTGGGCTTGGGGATATAACGGTGACGGCAGGCTTGGCGATGGAACAACAGAAAACCGTCACTACCCGATTCGCATCTTGGACAATATCACGCTTCCAACAGATGTTGTAAGTAATTAGCATTTGACCATAGGCGAGTAAATACTATTTTTTGAAGGGGAGTTATATATGCCGGTAAGATGGGTTGGTAAGGGCCTTGGAATGGGCGTTGGTATGGGTGTTGGCAATCAATTGGCGCAAGGGCTTATGGGCAAATTGGGTCAAGGAAATAACGAGCAAAACAGGCTCGGCGGGGTGCGGTGCCAGAGTTGCGGCACCGTTAACCAAGAGGGGATGAGGTTTTGCGGCTCTTGCGGGGGAGAGGTAACGCAAGCGGCACCCGGCCCTGCGGGCGGCATCCGGTGTGGTTGCGGTGCCTTAAACGAGAAAAACAGGAAGTTTTGTAGCGGGTGCGGCGGAAAGCTTGAGCCCCCGGCTCCAGTCGCAAATGGCATAACATGCGGCTGCGGTACTGTCAACGAAGAAGGCAGAAAATTTTGCAGCGGCTGTGGCGGAAAACTCGAAGCACCCCCAGCAAATATAGGCGGTGTCGCATGTGCTGTCTGCAAGGAAATAAATGAGCCCGATAAAAAATTCTGTGGCTCTTGCGGCGGAAAAATGGAAGCCCCTGAGAAAAAACCGACAGCGTGCGGCGAGTGCGGGGCCCGGTTGGAAGATGGCAAAAAGTTCTGCGGCGAGTGCGGCAAGCAAGTATAATCAATCATTTTTATAATTGGAGGATGTTCGAATGTCGGTACAACAAACAACGAAAAAAATGACCCCTAAACAGCTATGGAGTATGACAATGCCATTTGTATGGGCTAAACTGACGCTGAGGCTGTTAGCCATACTTGTCGGCGCCATAATTATGGCGATATGCATATTTATATTCAACGCAAATCCGGCGGTGGGATTTTTTGCCATCATTATCGGTTTTGCGTTGGCAATAAGCGCTTATGGTTTTATTGTGCAGGTTTTTGGATATGCGATCAGAGTAGGCCATATCGCCGTGCTGACACAGACAATCAAAACCGGACAGTTACCGCCCAATCAACTTGCGTACGGCAAAGACATGGTGGTTAAAAAATTTGCGACCGCCGGTGTTTTCTTTGTGCTGAACAAGCTGATAGATAGAGCCGTAGGGCAGCTGCAAAGTACGTTGGGCTCTGCCTTGGGTGCTTTAGGCGGGCTTGGCATGGGCGGCGTGGTAAAGTTTGCTCAAAAGTTCGTTGGGATGGCACTAAAGTTCGTGGACGAATGCGTAATCGGCTGGATATTCTACAACGATGACAAGCAACAAACCGCTACAAAAGGTGCTGTAGATGGTGTCGTGATCTACTTCCAAAACTGGAAAGCAATCTTAGGGGGCGCGCTAAAAACTACGGCTTTGAGTGTGCTGTTCATAATTGTGCTTAGTTTGGTGCTCGTACTGCTGTTCACATGGCTTCTAAGTTTCGTTGAAGGACTTTGGGGAGCGCTTGCTTTCTTCCTCGGCATTATGCTTGCCATTACGGTAAAGAGGGCCCTCTTGGATAGCTGGACGATGATTAGCATGATGAATACATATATGCAGGTAGCGCCCTCAACCGAAATCAGATTCGACGTCTATGGCAAACTCGCCGCGCTCTCACCCTCCTTTAGGAAAATGCGTGACCAGGCAAGCAGCGAAATCCCGCAGAGCCCTCCGGTGGGTGGCTCCGGTATGGGCATAGGTGCACAGCCAAGACCTCCAGCCGCAAACGCGGCGTCCTCGGGCGCCCCGATATTCTGCGGAAAATGCGGAGCAAAGAACGCACCAAAAACTCAGTTCTGCGGCGAGTGCGGGAAGAGCGTTTAATGAGATAGTTAATATGTTGTAACGATACAAAAATCCTCACAACCATACGGTATGTGGGGGTTTTATCTATTAGATAGATAGCACTCATTAACGGGTTTGTTTTGTACTTGGTGCAACTACTTTCGCTTTGTGGCAACTTTCTTCCTTTGTGTGTATAATGTTGTACTCAATTATATTCTCAACTGTGTCAGCATTGGCGCAGGCAGTACAATCATCATATAGAAATAGGAGTTTTGCCGTTATGACACAGGAGCGATATGCTGTATTATCTCTTGAATTACATATGTTTTTTGGACGCATCATGATGGAACATATGCTGTTTCTAGAGGCAAGGCTGATGCCTACAAACTCTGAACTGCCCCAAACAGCCAAGTGGTACAAGGAACAGTTCGAATCTGTGCTGCAAAATGCAGTTATGCTGGGCGGTGGCATAGTTGGCACGGAGGTAATGTCCTCTGGCGAGATGGTTACTGCCTACACGCTTAAAAGCGAAGAACTTACAGAATATTTTGCAAATATTGGCATAAACCATGATATCACAATGATGCAGGAAAAGCTAAGCGGCACAGAAAATCCCAGTGTGACCACAGCGCTGATTTCGCAGGTAAGTCAGCTAAATGCAGCCGTGGCTCAACTGCTCAATAGAGCAGTTGAATTGAAACATCAGATATTTTTAGATTTGCAAGAGTGCAAGGTATTTATTGCAGACTATCCGCTGCTAGTAAGAAATATGATAAATGAAGCCACCGATTATATCAAGCGTCTTACCGCGCTTGAAAACGGGAATGAATACTATGACGCACAGGATGTTTTGCTTTTTTGGAATCAGGGAGTGCTGGAACACGTGGTTAGTTACCGTTCGATGTTTGACCCGACTGAAAAAGAAATGATAGCTATCGCCGATGGCTTTATTCAGCGATACAGCAGTCTAATGCGGGAAACACGTATGATGAACGATATGCTGAAACCACACATTTTGGCCGCAGCGCTCAAAGAGGTGATAGACTACCGCGATTTCAGTGAAACCGTAGCAAAAAAGGTCGCGTACTGTGAAGTACAGTGCGCCATGTTTCCGCTGATGGCCGACCACTCGCTGCGCGAAGTGAACTATTTCGCCCGACTACTTAAAAAACAATTGGATATTGCAAATCACTTTTCGCAACAGTAAAGCAACAGGTGATTGAGCGTCAAATAGAATGTCATCTGTATAGTTGACATTCTATTTGACTCTTCATAGTGCATATCCCCATATCCTCTGAGGAAGGTGCGCCGAGCAGTACATAAGTTAACGATTAGTCGTGATCTATCGCTGTTCAAAACGCTTGCGGACAAGCTGGATACATCCACCACCCCTCTATGAAAATAATTTGACAATGACTCTTTCAATAGAATTTTCGGTACCACTGGCATCGCAGATTAAGAAAGATGTGATATAATGTACATGGAAGGGCATGCACATTATATGATGCGCAACGCCTTGCCGCTAAAGCGGCAACCGGCTCTTGATGCGCAATTATACCAAAGCTGTGCTTATCGTATAATGTCCGCAGAGAGTCATGGACATTATACGATCTTGTGGCCACTTGCAGCTATACCACGTAAACATGGTATAATTAAATATATTAGTGCAAAAGGTGGGTTTGGAGGGATAGTCAGTGGCGGTTAAAAAAAGTGAGCTATACTCAAGCCTGTGGGCGAGCTGCGATAGCTTGCGCGGCGGTATGGATAGCTCGCAGTATAAAGACTATATACTAACACTTTTGTTTGTCAAATATGTTTCGGACAAGTTTAAAGGAGTCACGTACGGTGACATTGATGTTCCTGAAGGTGGGAGCTTTGATGATATGCTTGCGCTTATCGGCGATAAGAACATCGGCGAAGAAGTGGATAAAATTATCGCCCGCCTTGCCGAGGCAAACAGTCTTAGAGGTATTATAGACAACGCACACTTTAACGACGAAGATAAGCTGGGCAAGGGCAAAGAGATGGTCGATAAGCTTAGTGAGTTGCTCGGCATCTTTCGTGATCAGATGCCGGACTTCTCCAAAAATCGCGCCGACGGCGACGATATCATCGGCGATGCCTACGAATACCTAATGCGGAACTTCGCCACCGAGAGCGGTAAGAGCAAAGGGCAGTTTTACACCCCTGCCGAGGTGTCGAGGATTCTCTCCAAGGTTGTAGGAATCGAACACGCCCGCAGCAGCGATACCACTCTGTATGATCCGGCGTGTGGTTCGGGCAGCCTCTTGGTTCGCGCCGCCGAAGCCGCACCTGTTGATGTTGCCATCTATGGTCAGGAGAAAGAAAGCACAACCGGGGGGCTTGCCCGCATGAACCTCGTTTTGCATAACAGAGCGACCGCGGATGTTAAGGGCGGCTACAGCACTTTTTCCGACCCGCAGTATATGAACCCAGATAACGACAGCGCAATCCAGCAGTTTGACTTCGCCGTAGTCAACCCTCCATTCTCCGATAAAAACTGGACACACGGGCTGAAAGAGTATGGGCGCTTTGACGGTTACGGTGACCGGCCACCCCAAAAGAACGGTGATTTTGCCTGGTTGCTGCACATAATAAAATCCCTAAAGTGCGACGGTAAGGCGGCGGTTATACTGCCTCATGGTGTGCTTTTCCGCGGCAACGCTGAGGCGACCATACGCCAGTCGCTCATTGACCGCGGCTACATAAAGGGAATAATCGGCCTTCCCGCTAACCTTTTCTACGGCACAGGCATACCCGCCTGCATTATTGTGATTGATAAAGAAAATGCCGATGAGCGCGACGGCATCTTTATGATTGACGCAAGTCGCGATTTCATTAAGGACGGCAACAAAAACCGCCTGCGTGAGCGCGATGTTTATAAAATTACCACGGTATTTAACGATCGCCTCGAACTGCCGAAGTATTCCCGCTTTGTAACTAACAGCGAGATAAAAGAAAAAAATGACTGCAACCTCAATATACCCCGCTATATTGATAGCGGAGCGGCTGAAGATGAGCAGAGCGTTGATGGCCACTTGAGCGGCGGTATACCGGCCTACGACATAGACAGCTTGTCGCTTTACTGGGAGACCTTCCCGAACCTGCAGGCGACGCTGTTTTCCCCGCTCCGCAAGGATTTTTATTCTCTTTCCGTAGAAAAAGGCGCAATCCGCGACACCATTTACAGTGAGAGTGATTTTTCCGCATACGCCGACAAGGTAACGAATGCCTTTGAGAGCTGGATTAAGAAGGTAGATGGCAAGCTCCGTACAATTAGCGACTCGACTAAGCCAAAACTGCTAATTGCATATATCTCCGAGCGGATAATAGAAGAATACGAGCCAGTGTCTCTTGTAGATAAATACGACGCTTACGAGGTGCTGTTGTCATATTGGAACGAAATAATGTCCGAGTGCAGGACGGCTAGAAAGCCGTGCGCGATATCGAAGTTTACAAGAAGACAACCACCAAGAAAAATAAAGACGGCACACAGGTTAAACAAGAAAAAGAAACGGGCTGGGACGGCAAACTTGTGCCAAAAGCCTTGATTATAGAAATGTTCTTTGCCGCAGAGCAAAAAGTGATTGATGATACTGATGCCGCTATTATAGTGGCGCAGGCAGAGCTGGACGAGATGATAGAAAACGCCGAAGAGGACTCTGTTATTAGTGATGTGCTCAAAGACAACGGAAGCCTTGACGTCAAAGAGCTTAATTGTATACTAAAGGTAACCCTTAACGAAGAACACGCCAGGATCTTGAGAGAACTGCAAAAATTGGTGTCACGGGTCAAAAATTGCGCCAAAACAGCCAAAGACCTCCGTGCTGCCCTCGACAAGAAAACCCGCGAACAGTATACTGAGCTGACGGAGGAGCAGATTATGGAGCTGCTCCTAAACCGTAAGTGGTATCGCTCACTTATGACCGGAGTGCATGTGCTGTACACGGCGGTTAGCCATCGCATTTCCGAGCGAGTTATGGAACTTGCCGAGCGCTATGAAAAGACGATGCCGCAGCTTGAAAACGAGGTCGCGCAGCTTGAATCCAAGGTAAAATCTCATCTGGAGAGGATGGGATACGAATGGTAAATACAGATTTTTTAACGACAGAAATAGGGCGTTTTCCTATTGATTGGGAAGTAGTTAAACTGGGCGAAAAAGCAAAGATTTTTCGTGGCGGTTCGCCGCGACCAATACAAGACTACTTAACAAATTCTCCGCTAGGTATTAACTGGATTAAAATTGGCGATGTTTCCCCCAGTGCCAAATACATCCTGGAGACCAAGGAGAAAATCATTCCCGAAGGAGCAAACCGCTCTCGCCTAGTACAAAGTGGAGATTTTATTCTTTCAAACTCAATGAGCTTTGGGCGACCATATATTTTGCGGATAGACGGCTGCATTCACGACGGTTGGCTCGTAATACAGGATTATAAATCCCACTTTGAGCAGGGCTATCTCTACTATTTTTTATGCTCTGACATTACGATGCATCAGCATATTAGCATGGCGGCGGGAAGTGGTGTTCAGAACCTCAACAAAGAAAAGGTAAATGCCGTACAAGTTGCGATGCCGCCTTTGCCAGAGCAGCGAACTATAGCCACCGCGCTGTCAGATTCGGACGCATATATAGCCGTCCTCGAAAAACTAATCTATAAAAAACGCGCTGTTAAGCAGGGGGTGATGCAGGAACTGCTCACAGGCAAGTGGAGGCTGCCGGGGTTTAGCGGGGAGTGGCAATTATTTGAGCTTGAACAAGTAGCTAATATTTTCGATAACCTTCGAATTCCTGTAGCGGAATCGCTGCGCGAAAAAGGGCAGACGCCCTATTACGGTGCAAATGGAATACAAGGTTTTGTAAAAGGATACACGCACAGCGGCGAGTTCATTTTAATTGCCGAAGATGGAGCAAGCGATCTATCGAACTATCCTGTAAGATATGTAAGCGGAGAGATTTGGGTAAATAACCATGCTCATGTATTGCAAGGCAGGCTTAATAAAGCGAATACACGTTTCCTGGCTTATGCAATGTCTATGCTCGATTATCAAGCCATTTTGGTTGGAGGGACAAGGGCAAAGTTAAATGGCAGCGTATTGAAAAAGATAAAAATTTTGCTTCCTAATGTAGATGAGCAGACCGCCATCGCCGAAGTTCTCTCCAATATGGACGCAGAAATTGATGCGCTGACGGCGAAGCTGAATAAAGCAAAGTATATCAAGCAGGGAATGATGAACGAACTGCTAACAGGTAGGATCAGATTGTTTTAGGAGGATGCAGACGATGCAAAAGATTAACGAAACTGAGCGCAGAACACAGGAGCGTATCCTCAATATATTTCAAGCAGAGCTGGGATACGCTTACTGCGGTAACCGGTGTGACAGAATAAACAGCAACATCGATGCTGACAAATTGGCGGAAGTGCTTATCAGGCGCGGCTACAGCGAAATCCTTTCAGCAAAGGCGGCTTTTGAACTCCAAAAGGTGGCAGGCAATCTGCAACAGGGGCTATATAAAGCGAATCAGAATGTTTATTCGCTTCTGAAATATGGCGCAAAGGTAAAGGAAAACCCCGGCGAGCCGGAAAAGACAGTGTATTTCATAGACTGGGAAACTTCTCAGAACAATGAATTCTCCGTTGCGCAAGAGGTAACAATTAAGGAGAAGAGTGCACGTCGCCCCGACCTTGTGGTTTATATTAACGGTATCGCGGTGGCGGTGATTGAGCTTAAGAAGTCCACCGTGTCGGTGTCGCACGGCATAAGGCAAAACCTTTCCAATCAGAACGAGCATTTTAACAAGCCATTTTTCACTACTATTCAGCTCGTAATGGCCGGCAACAATAGCGAAGGCTTGCGCTACGCTACGATTGAAACGCCGGAGAAGTATTACCTTGAATGGAAAAATGACACCGTTAATACCGCAGAACAACCGCTTGACGATGTTTCGGCAGATATAAACGAGACATGCGCTTCGCTTATCGACAAGCTGGACTGGCAATTGTTCAGCGTGTTTCAGAAGCAGCGCTTCCTTGACCTTATCCACAACTTTGTCGTGTTCGACAAGGGCGTCAAAAAGATTTGCCGATACAACCAATATTTTGGTGTCAAGAAAGCCCAAATTAAATTGGGCAGGAAGCAAGGGGGCATCATCTGGCACACTCAAGGCAGTGGCAAGACGCTCACAATGGTATGGCTCTCCAAGTGGATTCTGTCAACAAACCCGAGTGCCCGCGTTATTATCGTCACAGATCGCGACGAACTGGACGGGCAAATGGAAAAAGTCTATAAAGGCGTAGACGAGCAGGTCTACCGCACCACCTCATGCGCCGATCTTGTGGAAAGGCTCGACAGGACCGATAAGCGACTTATCTGCTCACTGATTCATAAGTTCGGTGTCAGCACGAATTCCGAAAGCAGCGAGAGCCAGACAAAAAAGTCAGTCGAACAGTTTATAAAAGAACTGAAAGCCGCCCTGCCGGTGGGATTTAAGGCGAAGGGCGACTTTGTCGTATTTGTGGATGAATGCCATCGAACCCAGAGCGGTCTGCTCCATGAGGCCATGAAAGAGATTCTGCCGGAGGCTATATTTGTCGGATTCACGGGGACACCCCTGCTTGCTAAAGACAAAAAAGCAAGCATCGAGGTGTTTTCGCCGGGATATATACATACCTATAAATATGACGAAGCTGTAGCAGACGGCATTATCCTTGCCCTACGTTACGAGGCCCGCGACATAGAGCAGGTTATCTCTCGGCAAGATAAAATTGACCTTTATTTTGACACAAAGACTCGCGGACTGAACGACGCCGCCAAAGCAAAACTCAAGTCTAAATGGGGCAGCATGCAAAAGGTGTACAGTTCCCGCAAACGTCTTGAAATCGTCGCAGAGGACATTATAGCCGACTTTGACATCAAAGGACGGCTTGCCGACGGCAATGGGAACGCTATGCTTGTAGCGGATTCGATTTACTCTGCCTGCAAGTATTATGAAATATTCCAATCGAAAGGGTTCAAACAGTGTGCGATAATCACGTCATTCGTACCGCTTAATAGCAATCTCCGCACCGAAGCCGAGGATTCGGAGGCGTTCGAAAAATACGAAGTCTATAAAAAGATGCTAAGCGGCCAGACCGCAGAGGACTTTGAAGCTGAGGCAAAGCGGAAGTTCATTGAGGAACCGGCACAGATGAAGCTGCTAATCGTTGTCGAAAAGCTGCTGACGGGCTTTGATGCCCCGCCCTGCACCTTCCTATACATTGACAAGTCCATGCACGACCATGGGCTGTTCCAGGCTATTTGCCGCGCAAACCGTCTGGACGGCGAGGAGAAGGACTTCGGATACATCGTGGACTACAAGCAGTTGTTTGGCCACTTGGCAAGCGCTCTGAACAAGTACACGTCAGGTGCGTTCGAAGGATATGCCGACGAGGATGTTGAAGGCTTGCTAAAAAACCGCCTTGACGAAGCTAAGAAGCGCCTCGATATCACTTTGGAAGAGCTCGACGATCTTTGCGGCGGAGTTCTCGCTCCACAGGCCGAAATTGACTATATCCATTACTTCTGCGGTGAGAATGGTGTGGGCGGCGTTGACGATGAGTCCCGTTCTCGCATCCGTGAAAAGCTGTATAAATTGGTGAACCGACTTATTCGTGCCTACGCTTCAATAAAGGGCGAGATGCCTGATGCCGGATACACAGCGGCCGAACAAGCGAAAATATATAAGAAGGTAACGTTCTACACCGCTTTGAAAGAGACTATAGGCAATGCTAGCGGCGATTTTATTGACCTAAAGTCATATGAAGCTGACATGCGCCGCCTTATTGACACCTATATCAAAGCTGACGACAGCCGCAAAATCGGTGAGTTTGACGACTTTACTCTGCTTGACTTCGTTCAGGCACAAGGCGAGGGACTTGGCGGGAAAGGAAAAGAGGCAGCTGCCGAAGCTATCGAAAACAATATCCGAAAAAAAGTAGTCGAGAAATTTCTCGTTAACCCGAAGTACTATGAGAAGATGTCGGCGATTCTTGATGAGCTGATAAAGGCACGGCTTGAGGGCGCAATCGAATACGAAAAATTGCTCGAAAGGTATATTGAACTGGTCAGCAATGCCCAATCACCACAAAACAATATGCGCTACTCCGAAAACGTTCGGCATAGTGCGGCATTGCGAGCTTTCTACGACAATTGCGGAGAAGATGAAGAGCTTGCCATTGCCCTTGATAAAGCCGTAAGAGAGAGCAAGCAAGCTGATTTTCGCCACAATGAGTTTAAAGGGCGCAGGGTAAAACAATCCTTATATAAGGTGCTGCAAGATAAAGATGAAGTCGAGCGGGTTTACAACATAGCTGTTAAACAAGGAGAGTATTAAGTGATGCTGAGCATTTCCGGCATGCTTATTAATAACACAAACCGTAGGCTCATAATACGCAATAATGAGCCTACGGTTTGTCATCTAGCTATACTTTGCTAGCCTATATAAACATTTGCGGGAACTGCCTCATCAACCCGGAAGAGAATGCGTCGGCCATCATAAGCGCCTCTTCCTCAACCGTGTCAAACGCTTTGATATCCGCAGGGTAGTCGCCCGAGAGCCTCGAGACTACTTCCTGAGTGGTCAGGCCAAGGTGGCGGTAAAGCATATCCCGCATATCTTCCAGCTGGTAGTAAGGGCTGATGCCGCTAAAGGCGGCGGCCATTTTGTCTGCGTTTTCGTACCACTGGTGGTTTAGTGTTTCCGCTTGGGCGGTTTCCCCGTCACGCAGAGCGGTTATGAGTTCGGCGCCAATTTGGAGGTGCTCGGTCAGCAGCGTGGCAATGGCATCGGCAACTTCTTTAGTGTAGTAGCCCGCAAAAATCTTTGCTATGTCACCGGGGTTTTGCATCAGCCGTGCGGTTACCGCGTCTAAATCCGGCAACCTGTCGGCAATACTAATTAACAGCATGCGTGTCCAGTAGACATGTTGGCTCCACGCCAGGCGCATAGCGTTCATTAGTTCAAGTTGTTTTTCAAAATTCGGGCAGCCCGGTATGTGTGTATCCGAGGAACCTTCTCCCGGGCAAATGGTTATCTTCGCCCCAATTTGCAGGTTGTACGGGTTTATGCCCGGGTTGAGAGCGAGAATCGCGGAAACGCTGGTCTGGTAGTGCCTTGAAAGCTGGTACAGGTTGTCGCCCTGACTTATGACGTATGTAAGCTGCCGAGGACAATTCATGGGCCTTCACTCCTAAAATAGTTTTAGATCAGTTTATGAAGGAGGCGTCAAGACTGTGAGCACTCTTAAGGATTTATTACACACCTACGAAAATGCAGACGCTTTATCCGTCCCAGGTATGCTCCCGTTTTTGCCGGGCGGCGAAACCGCCGGCAAAATTTTTCTGCATGCAACCATAGGCTCGACCAGCGACACGGCTAAAGAAATGGCGGTCACCGGGGCCGAGCACGGTACGATAGTTATAGCCGAGCACCAGACAGCGGGCAGGGGTCGGCATGGCCGCAGCTTCTACTCGCCGGGGGCTCAAGGCATTTACATGAGCCTGATACTCAGCCCCGCTCACCTTGGGCTCAGCCTGCCCACTCTGGTGACCGCATTTGCTGCGGTGGTGGTCTGCGAGACCATCGAAACTATTTGTGCAAAAACGCCGCAGATAAAGTGGGTAAACGATGTCTTCCTGGATGGCAAGAAGATATGTGGTATCCTCACTGAGGCAGTGGGGGAGTGGGTTGTCGTCGGCATAGGCATAAATTTCAGCACGGCGCAGGCGGATCTCCCGGAGGACTTGAGGGGGATAGCGGGTGCGATATTCTCAAGCGGCAACCCATCTGTGAGCAGAAACCGCTTGGCCGGTGAAGTAATCAGCCGCATACTTGCCGGACAGCCGGACGGCAGAGAAAAGCTGCTGGAAAAATACAAACAGCGCCTGATGATGCTTGGGAAAAAAGTACTTGTCACCGGTGCGGCCCAGCCATACGAGGCCACAGCCCTCGATATCGACGACACTGGGCGCTTGATTGTCAGAAAGGATACCGGCGAGGTTCTCTCACTAAATTCGGGGGAGATAAGCATACGCGGAGTGTAACTTCGCGGTACTGCGCAAAACTTGCATGGCCAGGGCAACAGCATTTCTTTCTCAAATATTAAGTACGTATAAAGTGTAGGTGTTTTATGGCACCCTATTGTTGACTTATGCGAGCCTCTCTAGTATAATAAACAAGGGGCTTGACTAGCACAGCGAAGCAATGTAAGCTGTGAAAGGGTGTCAAGCCAATGAAAAACAAGTACGTACACCGCTCAAGAATTTCGGAGGCAAAATTCAGGCAGTTAATAAAGCA
>Ga0131853_10012663_pt1 | contig 15462 bp, 13 predicted proteins | sample TergutLab28metaG_FD_92764 | JGI IMG/M metagenome (GOLD analysis project Ga0131853, IMG submission 92764) | Labiotermes labralis P1 segment gut microbial communities from Petit-Saut dam, French Guiana - Lab288 P1 (version 2) (version 2) | ecosystem: Host-associated > Arthropoda: Insects >...
GATTTTCTGAGTAGTAGTGGGTCTGGAACGGGGTCCACTCAGCCTCGTGAGCCTCGTGAGGTCAATTAAGGAGCTACTTGAATGAAAAAAGTAGCGGCTCCAGGTCTAGAAAACAGAGATTAAGGCTGCGGGGTCCCGTTGCGCTGACCACGTGACACCCCTCTACCCGCAAAAGTTGGCACTAACTTCGCCGACCGGCGGCGGCCGTTCTGTCGGTATAGTTCGCGTGCGGACTAAGGCCACGGAGTTTAGTTTTTAGTTTAGTTTAGTTACGTAAATAAGGAAGTGATCTTTTCGGGAGTCCAGATTTCGACACTTAACCTAGTATGTAGAAAACCGTCCCCGGATATCAAACCTCGTAACTTCTTGGAAGGGCGGTACGGACAGATATGTTAATAGCCAAGGATTCAGACTGCCGAATCCTACATTTGTCATTTCCCGAACCACAATTCGCGCTATTAATCTTACAAAGCGCACGCATGGCCTGAAAATTCTGCTAAATCCTCTCTTCTGTTTAATTATCTCGAAAACCGAAAGACTTACTGGAAACCAAGTAGGGCAAAAAATGTATCTTATTAATCTACAACTTCGGTTCAAAATATATTTATCTCCGATAGATATTAATCGAGATATACTCGAAGTGCGTATCGTGGTTTCGTGGTATCGTCACACTCTGTAGGTGGCCGTCCGGTCCACACGGCCACCTACACAGTGTGACGATACCAGATGCTGTATAATACAATTTGACCTCCTGATGATGAGCACATAGTGCTCGAAACATGTAGAGGAATGTAATAAACTTATTAAAAAACAATAATTTGTGCATATTCACAATAATCACCAACACATGCACACTTTTTCATTTGACACTATAAAACTTTAATTTGTTAAAATAGTTAAAACCTGGACAATATGCAAGGTGAAAAACTGAAAATAATTTGTGCATTAAGTCGGTCAATTGCTAAGATTATACTGAGATGTACGGTGAGCAAAACATCAAAATATCTTGGCAACTTCTTGTTTTGAACGCGCCCGAATTGTTACTCTGAATATTCACGTGCGTTACGTTTATCAAGAAACCAAAACAACAAGAACCGGAATGAAATGAACGAAAGTACTGTACTGATCGTCACTCACGAGTAAATCTTTGGCCTTGACAGCGTGGGAGCTGGTTACTCGTCTCCAGGCGATGTTTGCATAGAAATCGTATAGGCCTACAAAGATCCTGTAAAAACTAAAAAAATCTCCATTAGGCCTACTTTCCAGTGGTTTACCTATGTTAGGCGTTCTGTTTTTAACAGGTCTAAGAGTCAAATTTATGCACATCTGTAACCAGACATAATGAAACAGAACTTTTCTTTTCGTATAACAGAATTAATTCGTCCTCACAAGGAACGACTACCCAGAATTCACTTTTAACTGGAATACACAGATTTCTGGTCACAAACTTTCAATGGTGTGACTTTATCCTGCAAAACCACTACCAAAGTTAAAAGTCATACAAGCGAGTAACCAGCAATATAAAGCTTTTGTAAAGTATGAACATATTTAGTCCCAATTGTTCTTCATTTTGACGCATAGGCTATTTCCCTGCCTACAACGGAAAGAAATCACATGATCTCTGTGCAGTGTCTGTGTGTCCCTCCATTTCAGTCTGTAAACAAACTGTTCGATTTCCAGGAAACCTCAGATGATCGTCATCCCACTAAAGGACCCCCAACGGCCCCACATTCTACTTTCCTATTATCAGTAACATGCGCGACATCCCCAAGATGGCGTCGTAGAAAAAACCACGAAAAATATTCAAAATTAAATCTGGCTTTCCTTACAGGTGCCTGCCACTGTCAGTGAGCATTAAATTTAAATATCTGCAAATTCTTCGTATGTGATATTTGATAATGATGTTTTCAGTGTCCAACATGGGAACTTGTCTCATTAAAAACAGGGTAAGAGTCTGTTTCATTTTTCTTCAGGGAAATTTTGTACCGCTTTATGAAACGCGCTGCTCATTTGACAATCAGGTTTCGCAAGGTAAATATTGTAGCACTTGCTGGTGGCCTTGAAAGTTTTTGCGTGTCAAGTACAACAACGCGATGACTGTATCTTCACTTGTTTATTATCCACAATTACGACGTGACAATATTTTTCACATGTTATAATCAAACGCGTTTCTACTGGATGTACGTCAGCAAAGACATGGAGAGCATGTTTCTCATCTAGCTATAACGAACATTTATAGTTCTTCATGACGTAAAGATCCAGGCATCCCTTGAAAATAAACAACAAATCTTCAGTCGCTGAATTGGGAAATGTTCTGTGTTCTGTAGCTCCATGTACAGGGCATTTATCAGTACGGACCTGGACAGGATTTCTGGGTTCCAGGAGGTTGAGTCTCCCAGATTATAAGACAATCGGCACATGAAGCCCTACGCACCGGCCGCCTTTACCCCCAGGAAATATTCCTCGTACTCGTGCCTGTTAGAGGCTGAGTCGACCCCAAGGCCACAGTGCGGCCGGAAGGTTGTGTCAATGAAAAATTCCAATGACACGCTCGGGAATCGAATCCGCGACCTTCCGTCCTGTAGCGCAGTGTCCCACAATGATACCTGGCAAGCAGAATAGAGTGAGTCCTTATGGAGTTTATGAATTGTACATACTGTACGGCTGTACGGACAGAACGGCAAAGTAAAGTGTTTCCCAAATCGTTTTGCTCGCGAACCCCTTTTGGCTTGGAACAACAACCACTTATCCTCAACTCCTTGCTCACGTAAGTACAGTGTCCGGATGACAGGCATCCAAAATTAAAATCTCATATCTCAGCAACGATTACAGATAGTTACTAATATATACCAGTAGCATATATAACAATGCATTGTTTGATTTTACCCTGTGTAGGATGACCGTCGCTCGCTTCGTAGGTACAGGAAGTTTTATAATCCGTCATAAGAAATAAAACATATCGCCAATTAAAGACGTTCCTCGATTATTGTAAACAAAATATTTATTCCTTAATTAAAAAATACGCAAACTTCACAGTAGCAATTACAGAAATGTATCCATGGATCACCTGGGAACCGGCCGCGGATCCCGGAACACACTTTGGGAACCACTGGCGTCGTAAAGGCCAACAAGAAATGGCCAGGGGAGACCAACATCTGGGTGACGCATTCCAACAGCTTAGTCTAAGGATGTTAACCACCAAGAGAGTGGGGGTTCCCCGTTATGTCACCGAAATGCCTGTACAGGTTCCAGAAAGGAGGACGCAGAACTGGACCCAACCGTGCAGACTGACCTGGGATTGAGTCCCGTATTGCAAGAATGACACTATCAAGCAAGAGAATGTAGTGTGTAGCCTGTTTATATTTGGAAGAATCAACTATGTATGTATGTATGTATGTATGTACGTGTATATATATATATATATATGTATGTATTATGTATGTGTGTATGTAGGTGTGTATGTAGGTATTTATGTAGGTATGTATTATATAGGTATGTAGGTATGCATGTAGGTAAGTATGTAGGTATGTATGTAGGTATGTATGTATGTATGTGTGTATGTATGTATGTATGTATGTATGTATGTGTGTATGTAGGTATGTATGTATGTATGTATGTAGGTATGTATGTGTGTATGTATGTATGTGTGTATGTATGTATGTATGCGTGTATGTAGGTATGTGTGTGTATGTATGTATGTATGTGTATATGTATGTATGTATGCGTGTATGTAGGTATGTGTGTGTATGTATGTATGTATGTATGTGTATATGTATGTATTTATAAAGCTATCGGTACCTCAGATGTGGCCAATAAGTACACAGACGAATGATAATTAGCGAATATGCAATGAAAAGGGTGTGAAAGTAACGTTTAAGGCCAAATACGAGGTACCATCACAGCATTTTTCTGAAGGTCCTTAGGTAAACTACGAATAATTACGGTCAAAATAGCCAGAATTCGGGCCTACATATGCAAGCGGGACCTCTCGTTAACCTCTGACCATACGACCGAGGCGTTAGATACACGCAGCGACATCTGCTAACATGACGTTCACACTGTGTTTCCTTAAAATCAGGCTGTTGGGCCGAGACGTACACACATACACATACACACACACACACACACACACGCGCACGCACGTACGCAGATATGTAATGACGTCAAACTCTTAGGTTGATTACGATCTTCTCAGACGTAACGCCGTACAGTTTGGTAGACAGGTACCAACGCTTCGGAGGAAATACATGCATCCACCCTGAAGATGGAGGCAGCAGTTTCGTCTGCAAAATTTATACGAGCATGTATCTATCAAACTACACGGCGTCACATCCCCGAAAACGCCATATTTGTTTGTCTAAACAGTTCCAACATTATGAACCATACACTTAATAATTCCAAAGTTCTCATGCAGTCAGTCCGTATTACGGCATGTTTCGGTGATGGCCTCTACCATCATCAGGGACTTCACTTTGTAAGCTAAACCACATATTCATCACCACAGGAACTTCAAACATCAATATGACCCTGAATTTCCTTACACGATATAAAACACAAGTTAAAATGGCATTATTTTGTCACACGAAATGAAAAATCAAACACTGACAAAAATCGCATGTACCAAATATTAAAATCTAAATTCAATATACATCGAAACACGGCTGGTACATATCGCGACTAACCTAGTGCCATTGGTTGCGGGTAGTTGGCAGCCATGATGCACGGTTGGAGAAACGGGCGACCTGTGCGCAGCTGTTCGTTGCGGCTAGAAGTAGCGAAGCAACCGTTGCGCTAACGTGGCGGCTGTTAAATTTGGTTTGAATTTTGTTTGAAATCATTAGGCGTGATAAGTTTCATTCACTCTGTACCGATCGTGCGTCACAGTGCCAAGGTATGAATACATGAGCGATATTACCTGTGATGGAATTGAAAAGCGAAGCAAGATTCTAGTGTGTGTTAATATGGTGATAAACTGTTAACGTATTTGCTGTGTGTAGTTTGGCTTGTGTGCTGTGAAGTGTCAGGAAGTTATCGTTCTGCTTATGTAAGTAACAAAATGTTTAAACTGCATTTGCATTTTCTCTAACGCACCTTCATTCTTTTTAAAAGCTTCTTTGTATACGCCAGTTTCCTTTGCCTCGTTTTGTTTGTTTGGAAATGGGTACAGTCTCTCCAAACTGCGTTCCCGGTAGATGTATCACAGATAACGTTACGAAAGGAAGCGAGCACACACATTTTCGTTAGAACTGTACATTCTTTTACATGATCTCCAGTCATTCTGATGACAATTTACTGACTCGACTGAGTTTGGTAGCTCGGGCATCATGGTGACGGACCGGCTCTGGGGTCGACAGGCATCACGGCCGAAGCCTGAAGCTAACCAGCTAAGTCTACGTCGGGGTCGGGGTTGTAGTGTTGCAGTATTACAGTTTAAATACGGATGTTAATTCCTCTGTCTGTATCGAACTCAGTGTTCTGATAACTTAGGCATTATTTTGCTTCGGATGTCTGAAGGTCGTTGAGGTGCAGTTTGAAAAAAATACTCTCATATTCCACCTAAGGTCGCGTCATTACTAGCTTGCTAATCACCAGAGGCGTTAATGAACACTTTCAACTGTTATTTTTGGTTTGTTCGAAATATAAATTTGCCATGCGCAATGTCTCTTCGTATGTAACAACTTTAAGAACTTGCTGAACAGGTTGTTATGAAATGTTACATTGGGAAATATTACTGAGATTTCTCGGTACTTTCCAGTTTTCCGTAAAACGGAACAAAAACGCTCATTCTTTACATGAAGGCTTCGCATGCATTTCTGCTTGCTTCTTGCGTGCATTTCTCGCGAAATATTTATCGGAACGAAAACGTTTCGATAAACGCTTGTACAGGAGAAGGCTGGGACGGTGTACTCCGTGACGTAGAACGCAAACTCAACAAGGCGTTCTATACTAACTGCATGTCATGTGGTTTCACGACACACGCGTAAATTTAGTTTCATTTACGACCATTAAGAAAAGCACACCGATTTTCATAAAACTCGCAACTGCTAAAGAGCGTTATGGGCAGATTCGTACACCGGACTGCCACACAACTGGGAGAGAAAAAAAAGATGCTAAGGGGGGACAAATTGATTTATGTCAGTGGTAAAATGTGGCTTTCACTGCATCGATTTTCACGAGACTCAATAAATTTAGGGGAACATCTCTACTGCGCAGTTTTTTTCTTCCAGATCGAATGAAAATGTAGAGAATAGAGCAAAGATTCATTTACGTCTGAAAAAGGAAAATGTTTTTGCCTGCACCGACTAGCACGAAACATGTCAACGGAATAATGCGGACATCTCCTACGTGGAATTTTACCCAGATCGGTGAAGAAATATGGACAGCAGGTTTCCACAAATTGCCCCCTCAAAATTCCAGGCGCCATAGGGTGACATGAAGCAAGTTCCACACTCAGGTCTGAGAAGTTTTAAATTAAACAGTACAATACTTAGTCACCCTGTGTTTGTAAACCCCTGATGTAAGTAGGCATGGGCAGAAACATTTACGCCTTTCAAGTAAAGTATGATTGTGAGCAGATTTTCACGATACTTAGGCTTGCTCGACATTTGAAAATAACTCCTACGGCGAATTTCATGAAAATCAGAAAAAAAACGGTGTGGTTGTTGAGGCTACGTCATGGACGGACGGATGGACTTGTTCCACCTAAGACGTTCTTTCTTCTACTTCGTAAAGAAGGCCTAAAATGCAACAAGCAATTCACGCCCAATTCATATTTTCCGTAAAACCCCATTAGAGATAAACGAAAAATGGGAATTTTATGCTGTGTCATCTCGTAACTATCAGGGCCGGTGGGCTTATTATCCTCCCCTATACTTTATGCTGCTCAGAAGAATAGAGTATTGAAAGCCGAAAAGCTGTAGGTATTAACTGTGAACGAGCCACACTTGTGTCACGCATGCATTTCCGAACTTATTGTGTACCAAAACCTACTGTTAGCATATTTCCTCCCCTGACTCCAAACACCAAATAAATCCAAAGTGCACATGAATTGCAGGGCTGTATTTTGTGCGTAACAACCTAATGACTGAGTCTGTAACAGTACATGGCCAACGTAGCAGACGCAGCTCGCCCAAAACACATTCCTTGTGTTTACAGTAGCAGTGTGCATTCCTGTTTCTACAGTGCGGTTGTTGGAATGCAAACATGGAGGTTGTTATTCGCAAAGCGTTCCACCACTCATCGCTAAACGTCTTCATCACAAAGCCATGGGAGGATAAAAGAGCGTTGAAGCAAAGCTAAGTAACGTCAGTAATAGAACGATCTATTCCTATCGTCTTCACCCTCAGTGCCAGTCCGGCGTTTTTATTTGCATATGACGAAACTGGGCACAGATACTCAAAACACAGATCTTCAGGCCATACGCGGACAGCGAGATAGATAGGCCACCGATCTCATGTTTTGTCCATTCGAATACGATTTAGACCAAGTAACGTGTCGCCGGCATGATTTCAGTAGCAACAAATTTCGGCCACTGCTTTCTACGACGTGACGCCATGTAGTTTGATAAATCGGCACCAACGTTTAGAAGGGACTTGGTGTCTTCATCTTTAGGTGAGAAGTGATACATTCTATCCTGAAAGTGGATCGAGCAAGCTCTTCCGATACGTTGGTGCCTATTTACCAGTCTTGGACTGCGATCCGTGAAGATGGGCCTGATGGGTTGTCCTGAAACGTCGAAAACAACCAACCATCGCCGTGCAACATCTCAGAAGACCTCAGTTACACCAGGCACAGGCCTGGAATCTCGCAACTGTGTGGTTCCATGAAACACGAGAATTGTTCAGTAATTATGTGATCATCAGCTTCTTAAAATGACGACTACAAGAAGTCCATCATCATCATCATCTTGGCGAGGTGAGACTGTGTGTGGAAGTGCGGACTGCAGTGGGCTCAGTGGGAGAAACCGAAGTATTCGGAGAAACATAGTGCCCCTTGGTCCACAACCTTCACGTGGGAGCGAACACGGGGCTTCATTGAGTTGTTACTATTTTTCTGCGGCGAGAAGTCCTATTAGTACTGCGAAACTGGAAATGGGGCGAGCAGTACGATCAAAAGTTTCAGTGCGCCTGGGAGGGACTAAGATACCAGTGACAAACCGTTCCGTTTTCTGCGGTAGGTATTTGGCACACTACCATCACCCTTCTGTCGCACTGGTGAAGGGTCAAAATCGGCTTGATGAAAGGAATAAAGGCGTTTGTGGGAAATTTTACATTCCATATGGTGGTCTTCAGTCTGCATACACTGCATCGGTTTAAAGCATCAGTAGGTTCCAAGAGAAAACGAACACTCGCCTATAAGTGCTCTCCAAGCGATAGGAAATTGAATGCTTAATTTTAACACTAGGCGCCTACGTGATATCAAGATAAAGAACGTGATACGTTAGTCCATAGTACGCTGTTAGGCAAGTGAATTCAGCTCTCTTATCGAGTTTGGTATTTCTTTTATCAAATTGCTGATCCATGTTAATCTAATTTTGATATCAGAAATTGACTTACGTTCATGAAATATCGTTTTTACTTTCATTTCGTGACTATCAAGATGAGGTGAAAATCAGTTTTATTCATGGTATTACTACTGTCGGTTTACCGTGTATATCAAGACTGTGGTTTTATATATTTGTAGTTCCTTGCATCGTAATTCTGGGTTGAAGAAATTCAACACGATGCAGCTGTATGCAGATATTTATTACTGCTAAATTACTCTACATGTTTCTAGCGTCCATCGCGCCCATCATCAGGAGTACATAAAACTGTAGTTGCAGTCTCTGGTACAGTTTTATGTACTCCTGATGATGGGCGCGATGGACGCTAGAAACATGTAGAGTAATTTAGCAGTAATAAATATCTGCAAACAGTTGCATCTTGTTGGATTTCTTGAACCAAGATTGTGGTGTTTCTTTCGCACCAGGTGTCAATTGTGCGGGACGATAGACGCGCTGTTTGTAACAAACGACGACAGAAATACACACGTGGGCTGAGAATTTTCGTCGGATTCTAGCACGGTAAGTTTTAATTACAGCTCAATCGATTGAGGACAACAAATTATTAACTGATTTGTGCGTTTTAGTGAGTAAAAAGTAAAAAACTTTACGTTTACTTTTGCTGTGGAATACAGCAAAAGTAAACGTAAAGTTCACCTATAACATGCTGTGAAGGCACAGGCGGGGAGCAGAAGTATAGCTCCACTTTATCTTTAACCTCGGCGCGATATGGGATGGGTAGTTAACGCCATGTCCCTGCTGCTGTACCCCCGGAAATAACCCGGTACCCATTGTGTTGAAGGCTGGCTAGGCCCTAGACCCGATCTGGACGGGTGGGGAAAATGTCGCCTCCCCACCGGGGAAAAATATTCCACAGCAGAAAAGTATGTTGCTGTCACATTTTGAAACATACTGCCTCAGTATCCACGACTCTACCTGAAGAAGGAAATTTGGTTCTCTTCTGCTTGCTTATGTGGTGTTGTAATTCAGAAATCGCAATAAGCGTCTACTATTTTGATTTATGTACTGTGCGTCTTGGACAGTTTACTACCCAGACCAACAAATGCACAACATATATATATATATATATATATATATATCAACAACATGCATAGAAACATGCAGGAGTATTTATGTTATATAAAATACTGTTGATACATATATGATTGTGCATTTGTTGGTCTGGGTAATAAACGTAACAGGCGTGTTCGTCAGAGTGAAACCCTCTTACACAGGGCATCGGAAATATCAACGCGGCAATGCAACTCCGGAGTCCATAAAAGCTGGCGAATTGCTGTATTAGATGAGAATGATACTTACTTACTCACTTACTTACTTACTGACTTATACCATGGAGCAGAGTCCTCCTAGAGAAGCTGACAGGTTGTCAAGAAATCCCCCGCATTTTGTGGAACCCGAAAATTAATTACTGCATTTTACAACTGCCCGCTTCCTGTCCCTATCCTGAGCCAGATCAATCCAGTCCAAATCTTCTCGAAAGGACTTTCCTCTGCGGACTACACAGGGCCACCACAACATGTACTTTTCACGAGGCCCAAGTGGAACTCTGTGGTATTGTCTTAGTAACAGTAAAGAAGTATGCAAGTTTTGAATATTACGCTCTCTTGGAATGTGACATTATGCGGTCTGGTGTACAGATGTCAACGTTTTGAAGGAACCTTCTGTCCCCATATTCGCAGGAGAAGAGTGACCTTGGGACCTATATACAAAACTACACGGTGTCACATCCCATCAGACACTAATAGTAGCCATCGCCGTTAGGACGAACATTCTATGGGATAGTTCACTACAGTGACAGGATAAACGTGGACAGCCAAGGAACTGGGGTTTGATCCCCGGCTGAGGCAAGGGATTTTTCTCTATTCCAATGCGTTCAGAGCGGTTCTGGGACCCACCCAGCTTGTTATCCAATGGTTACATGGGGCTCTTTCCCCAGAGGATAAGGCGGCCGAAGTCTGAAGCTGTTCATTGAATTCCAGTCAATGCCGACATTAAGAATTCTTGGAGCTATACCCCCTTTCCAATTTGCCTTTAAGGCATGGTGTTTAATTAAGCATTTGTAGGTCTAACTGCTTTTTGTTTTGGCCTATATACGCCGTACAATAAGTATATTTTCGCTGTACCATCTCACTGATTTTGATGTCCACCGGCTGAGAATTTTACTGATTTTTTTACCAACGTAATTGTAAGTTCTTTAGGATCGAGGAACAGGGAATATGCTTCGTGAACACGTTTGGTGTGTAATTCCGCGTATCGGTTCTCTAAACCTGAAGTATCTGCTGACAGTGTCATTCTGACATTATGTTGTCGTTTCGTAAAAACAAAATACAAACCAGAACCGTAATGTGTGTTGTAGGCTAAAGTACACTGCCTACTATAAATAGTTCTCCAGTATACCGTGACGTTAAGAAGGTCATATCGTTCCTGAGGATGATTTACAGATATCAGTGCTCAGAACTGCTCAGTAAAAGCAAATTAAACAATTTGATATAACAAGGGCGGTTTATGAACTTCATATCGTGGTCTTCGGCATTTAGAAACCGTAGCTGTATTGTACGGATGGTCCCGGGATCGAATCCCGGTGGGGGCCGAGATATTTCGCTCACGTCCAGTCCGGCCCTGGGGCCCACCCAGCCTCCTATACAATGGGTACCGGGTCTTTCCCGGTGGTAAAGCGGCCGGGGCGTGGCTTTGACAACCTACTCCCATCTAGCGCCGAGGTAAAAGAAAGAGCAGTAGTAGGGCAATACCTCAACTCCCCCTCTGGACCTTCGTGGCCTGTTCTAGGACGAACCTTACCTTCCTTAGCTGTACTGTACAGTACTTGTATTCTGAAGATGCCTGGCTCGTATCTCGAGGAGAATTCCTGCTATAATATGTCAAGTAGGCCAGGAACGCATTCCTTTCAAATCCTCGCCAATTCATCTTTAATGAATCACGCCACAATTCTACGCCATATAACCTGAGTCAGCGATAGCTTCGTGAAATAACCCACAGAAGACGTTATTCCCGTAATCGGTTAGGTTGGTAACAGCGTTTCGGAGAAAAATGCTTTCTTCTTCTTCAGGGCAGAAAAGTGTGTATGTAGGTCGGTCTGTTCCTTCGAAACGCTGGTATCCACATGCCAGGTTACGCGGTATTATAACGCACCAACTCTCCCCCCCCCCCCATAGAACCCAAATAGTTTTAATCAGTTTTACAGCCATTTCGACACACTTTGTCCTTATGGGGAGAAACTCCGAAGAGCAGGTGTCGACTCTGGTTTCACTGCGTTGAGCAAGCTCACGCCAGCCATTTCATTGCAGTGGACATTAAATCACGACTGTCTGCATACCGTGTTAGTCCGGGCGGCTAAGAGTAACGTTACAACTTGTACGAGGAATGACCTGTGGAAATCTGTTGTTTTACAAACAGTACTTCACACAGCCTCCACTTCACACCTACATCCCTCCATCCACACCAGGAACTCAGCGTTCATACCATTAACTAATTTCAAAAGTAGAGTCGCTTTTGAAAAGCTGGTAGTTGTTCAGTTAAGTAAAGTAAAGTTCATCGTAGAAGAGGCCATGAAGACCCAGAGGTGGAGTATAGATATAGCTCTACTCTTTCCTTAACCTCGGCACTAGATGGTGTGGGTGGTCAACGCCACGCCCCGGCCGCGTTATCCCCGGGGAAGACCCGGTACCCATTGTATAGGAGGCTGGGCGGGCCCCAGGGCCGTTCTGGACTGGTGCGGAAAATCTTGCCGCCTTCGGGATTCGATCCCCGGACCATCCAGCCCGTATCGAGTCGCTCTACCAAATGAGCTATCCTGGCCCATTGTTGTTCAGTTACTCCAACCATTATCCTCCATTTATGGAACCTGGGGTTATCTCATTAAGGTGTTCACAAGAACCCGCTACAGGCCCCTATTCTAAGCCAGACGTATCCAGTCCATATCCTTCCACCTACGTAGTGTCCGTCCTTCAGGACAGTGTTTCTCAACCTTTGTGAGACCGCGGCCCGGTAAATTCTTTCTTCATAAGACGAGGGCCCGGTCCCAACAGATATACTCGTCAGGACCTTTCCAATTTTTTTTAAGTTCATTCATTAAATTAACATAAGTATTAATAATTAATTATGGCATAATCATAATGAGTATTAGTACAATTATGTGTACGGTTGGCATGTTGACAAATATAAAATTATGTTTAAATTAGTTATCAATTCCAGGAGAATCTCTCGCGGCCCGGTATAATTGATACCAGGGCCCGGTACCGGGCCGCGGCCCGGCGGTTGAGAAACACTGCTTCAGGAGGTTTATCCGAAATTTTTTATGAATTACAATCCGTGCATGTCACATGTGCCAACCATCCCACCCTGCTGTATTTGGTCATCCTTTTATCATATTACAATTAAAATTACAATGCAAGATTTAACAGAGAATTCGGTGTAGATGTCACCCAACCTATTGTCGATCACCCTCTGTTGGTCCGTGTCTTCGAGAGCTTGTTCAGGCCCCCGTAAAAAATTGTCCCCCCCCCCAGCAAGGGCGGACTGGTTAAAAGATCTTTACACTATATAAGAAAGACTGACTGTCAGCTGCAGAGTGACTGGGGATAGTTGTGAAAGGGTTAACGTGTACAGTCGACAAATAATGACACAACCGAGGACACAACAAATGCAACAGAGTTGGGCCCCGGTAATTTGTACCGGCCTTTCCTCCCGCCTCCGCAGGCACTGCTGTTGGTACATTTTAAAACAAGCTGCGTCTTTAGTTTACTTTCAGTTACCGGATTTTTTCGTATCGAACTTCACTACATTTTCGCTCTCCTTTTAAAAGTGCCGCACCAGAAGACGGGGGAAAGATGACGTTGAGTTTTTGGGTCCGTCGTTGGGCCCTTCAGAAATTAGGATGCCCACACTCGTCACAAACAACAGGAGACGGACATTTATTTGCTTAATACGTGAATTTAAATTTCAGCAGTGGATGATTATGACGTGCACGGGGTTTTAAAGCAGTAAGAGGACGTTTCGGCTCATTAGTGCTAACTGTACTATACAATGTGAGGCAAAAATATACTAGTCCTAAGACTTCCCATTGTCATTCTACCGCTTTGTTGCCAGGCCGGGTGCACACAAGAGGCTGCCTGGTTCTTACGATGATCCTGTTGGGCATGGAGCATTGTCTGTAATCTAACTGAATTTCAGCGTTTACTGTCCACAAATTGGACCAATTATTCCATTTATTTTGAGGGTCAGCCCATACTGTGAAGGATTATGCAATATGCAGGACATCGGGTGCAGGATTTATGTGACGCCTTGTCATAGAAATGTCAGCGATTGATCTGCGACTGCATAAACATTTTATCTCTTGCACATTTAAATGTAACTGTACAATCGAGCCCTTCTGGTTGATTCTGTGGTTACTGAGTTGCCCATCAAGGCTACGAAAAGTAAGGGGTGTTCAAATTAATGACGCTGTGAACGTGCTTGTAAAAGCGACAGGGCGTAAATTATGTTCAGCTTTCGCCGGTCTTACGCAGCATCAAATAATGAAAGCTTCGTACAATAAAGTGCTACTGACATGTTCTGTGGCAGCTGCGTTGTCTAACACCTGATGAACGAGGTGCACGACAACGTGACTTCCGATTCCCGAACACACTGATGATGAATACAAAAATTTCCAACGCCCCCGTCCCATTTATTGACAAGTGTCACGACGTCTCGTTGAACCACTTAGGAACAACACCGGGACACAGAGCATTGCGGTGCAGTGGTTACCACCATTCGTGATTCGTATTTGGAAGATGTGTGGGTCAGATCGTGGCACGAAGGTCGACTTTCCTGCCTGGTGTCTCGTCGTTCGTCCATCCAGGTAGATACTTCGATAGCAGTCTATACCAAAGAGCACTGTTTCACTCGTCAGAACCTCAACCCTCAGTGGAACAGTACCTTGAAATGGATAAAAGATAAATATACCCACCTCCTGTCCAATTCAAGAACCGGGATAGCTCAGTCAGTATAGCTACTTGCTACGGGTTGGACGGTCCGCGGATGGAATCCCGCTGTGGGCGAGATTTTCCTCACCCTTCCAGACCGGCCCTAGGCCTACCCAGCTTCCACTATATAACGAGTATCGGGTCATTCCCGGGGGTAAAGTTTCCGGCGCGTGGCGTTAACCACCCACCCCATCCAGCGCCTAGTAGAGCTACACCTATGCTCCCGTCTGGGCCTTCATAGCAGCTTTTATCTGTCAAGTTCATCAATCATAACCATTCTTACATCTACTTAGGTAAATATATACGGCGAAGAACGACTAGTAAGACTGACTATGAAACACCAAATAAATTCGTGAGGGCAATAATAACAGCGGATATGACAGAACTGCTGCAGAATATTAAGAGACATTCGCTTTCAATTGCTGGTTGTAAAATAGCTTCAAGGCTGCGCGACGAAACTTTATTGCAAGTTCCTGTAGCAAAGCGTCAGTTGGTTAAAATCGTCACATACTTGTTCAGCCACGCTTGCACACGGGTTGCAGTTTGCATATAGGTCTCTCACGGCAGCAGCTCTCCGTTTTGGCTGGTAACAGAAATTTACAAATATGCGGAACTACCCAACCAATTTGATATTTGAGAATTTTTAGAAAAGTGTCAAAAAATCAAATTGCGTTAATATCTCACAAGAATAAGGGGTACTTTACATGCAGACCAATGTGCATTTTTTATCACATCTCGCTCAATTATTCTTAGAATGAGAAATTTTTCGGATGAAAGTCGTAGAGAAAATCAAAACACACATTTTGTGTTCATTAATCCCCCCCCCCCCCCCCCCCCAAAAACAACACATATTGTCCCCCCACGCCAAAAAAAACTAAAAAACACAGCCCCAAGAAACCACAATGGCACAAACGACACCGC
>Ga0131853_10012664_pt1 | contig 15461 bp, 5 predicted proteins | sample TergutLab28metaG_FD_92764 | JGI IMG/M metagenome (GOLD analysis project Ga0131853, IMG submission 92764) | Labiotermes labralis P1 segment gut microbial communities from Petit-Saut dam, French Guiana - Lab288 P1 (version 2) (version 2) | ecosystem: Host-associated > Arthropoda: Insects >...
GTAGCCCTGTCAGTTTTATAGACCATAAGGAAGCCGTCCTATTTACAGGTAATGCACTGAGTGACAGGATCCAGTTTGGTCCTTGGAGAAGCATCAGAGTCGCAAAGTGTGTGTCTTTACTTATGCACACACATTTTTTGTCCAGATAAACAGCAATCTTGCTTCAATACAAAGCTGTACTTTCAGAAGTTGTCTTTATCGTACACCCAAAGGAGATTTCTAGACGTGCCCTCCCCCCACACCTAGAAATAGTTGAGGAAATTGTTTATGTAAAATAGCTGCATAAGTCTTAGGCAGTTCATGCACATGCTTGCTCACTAACACACACGTGCGTGCACAGGCAAAACCTCCCTGCCATTGTTATTAGCCAAGTTATACCAAATACACTCTGTCCCTCTTTTCTTTAAAGATTGTAGTTGGGATAGTTAGATGATAATGACAACAGTATGCACACTGCATGAAGCTTAACAACAGGATGCAGAGATAGGGGATATTTTTCAGTGCAACATCCAATAGTATTCATTTTAATGAGTGCCTGATTCAGTAGAATTCCATTTAACCTAATTAGTTTGTTATAATAGGATTAGTTTGTGTCTGTCTATGGGCTTAATCAGTCCATTATGAAAGTCATTGTACCAAATGGTACAGGGCAGTGGTTTACAGAGCAACTTCTTATTCAAAAAGTGCCATATTTAATTCATGGTCAGGACAGTATATTGAGAGTTTTACTGGGCAAATTTTGCTTTAGGTCATTAATATATGCCTTGCTGACATCCTTGTATGTCCATTGTAATTCTGTCTTCAACAGTTGTCCCATCAATGGACTCTTATGTCATATGTTCTTGAGATGTGATTGTTAAATATGCCAAGAAACAAACCAACAATGAAGTGCAAGATTTTAGGTTCTTACTTCTGTATTCCTGAAGATAAAACTGTTCTGTGATGTGACACCATGATCCTTTGAAATGTCTGGAACAGCTTGCTCAACAGTACAGCATCACAGTCCAGAAAACTTGAATATTTAAAGCTTGGAGCTTTGGAAAGATGTGGGAGATGAAGAAAAGAATGCTGTTTGTGAATAATTGAAGAATAAAATCCAATTTAAATGCCACTTATTACTATATTATGCTGATGTTAGGCTCAACATGTTTTGGGCACCTTTATGCCCATCACCAGGAGCTCACGATGATAGCGTTGGTTACCACATAGGCCGTCTGGTTCTCGAGTTGCTGCTGGTTGGAGGTTAAGTCAGGCAGGATGGATGAGTGTCCGGACCAAAGGCTGTAACAGCTTTCAGTCCAGACACTCATCCATCCTGCTTGCACTTAACCTCTAACCAGCAGCAACTCAAGAACCAGATGGCCTATGTGCTAACCAACACTATCATCTTGAGCTCCTGATGATGGACATAATGGTGCCTGAAACATGTTGAGCCTAACATAAGGATAATAAAGTAATAAGTGGCATCTAGTTGGATTTTGTTCTTCAGTTATCAAGATGGTCCAATGCACATAAAACTTGTCAATAATTGTTCAGAGTATTTACTAATTCTGTTTTACCCCACTTCTTTTTGATCAGTTTTTATGACTCTTACTAAAGCTGGATTGTTGGCATGCTTTGAAAACAGTAACAGCAAATATATATATATATATATATATATATGAAGAAAGAAAGATAAATCAGGCAGAATTTGCCATAATAAGAAATATACTTTTTGTACTTTGGAATATTTAGTGTATTTACCCCAGTGCCAGATGACTCTACTGTGAGATGACACCACAAATAAAACAAAGGGAAAATGTTTTTATCCAAATCTGAGATGACCCCTGAAAAATAAACATCTGCTCCAAAGAAAACTTATTTTACTTTTAATTTCGTACATTTAATAAACAAAGCATATCAGATTCTATCTGCCTTTACCAGTCAGTCACTGTCACTGTCTCCATCTTCACAGTCAGTGCCTTCATGTTCCTTACGCCTGTAACGTTCTCATCCCTTACACAGTCATTCCACAATATATCAACATTAGTCTCATCCATAGCATAGGATATTCAGCACTTCTTAGAACCCTTCACAGTAACTTCTGGTGAGATGTACTGCCATTCCCTTTTGATCTGCATTAACAAAATAATATATTTATGTCTATTTGTTTATAAACTTATTTGAGCCCATGAAGATTCATAGTTTTCTCCACGCACACACAGTGTTAGTGCTGTTGAGAATTGTCAATATATGTGTTCTGAAGTCATGTGTTGTGAGTCTCATCTGACTCACACTCTCAGATAGACTGCATAAATGATCAGATCACTTTAACATGTACATACTTTCATCTGTGAGACTCAGTATCTGACAGTTGATGTTACCATATTGTGGCCTTGATATATATATGTGCTTTTATCCATATAAGGCTCCCAGTGTTTGACACCTAATGTCAATCATCAAATGACATTGACACGTACATACTCTCATCTTTGAGGCATTGATTATATGACAGGTGACATTAATCATATGGCCCTGACATATATACACATATTTTCATCCATAAGAGACTCTCAGTGTCTGATGAATGGCATTAATTATCATCTGGCTTCAGCATATACATTCCTCCACTTATAAAGTGCTATATTTTCTGGCATTTGGTGTGAAATTGTCCGACATCTTTGACATGAGCAAACTTTCACCTTTAAGTAACTCTAAGTATCTACTGGATGGTGTTCATTTTCAGGCAGCCTCACCACATGCATACTTTTATTATAACAGGCTTCACATTGAATTTTCATTGCCACTCTTCCGTAAAAAGTCCATAGACATGACACATCTGTTGCCTTACACAGTGTTATATGGTAGATACTGTAAATCATCAGTTTGATATAAAACATACTTATGATACAATCATTAAATTTTCAGGTCAGTAAAAGTTAAATTTATCCTTTTAGAAATGCTGTTCTAATAGAGATATTAGTCCTGTAATGAACAATTACACAGTTTCTCAAATATAAGTCTTCTTATCCATCATAATGTCGATGGTTCGATCCCAGTTGGTGTCATTGGAATTTTTCATTGACATAAAATCGTTCCGATCACACTATGGCCCTGGGGTCGACTCAGCCTCTAACAGAAATGAGTACCAGGAGCATTTCCTGTGGGTAAAGTCGACCGGTACGTAAGGCTGACAACCTTACCACCATCCTGTGCTGTTGTCATGAAATCTGGGAACCTTAACTTCCTGGAACCCTCTGGGCCACTCCAGGTCTGTAACGGGACTGCTTACCTATCCATCATAATGGAATTATCAAAGAGAGATCTAAAAGTAAATATCTTATTCATGACCTAACTGTTATACTTTTCCCACTGAGTGTAACAGGAATTGGCCAGTTATGAAAGAAAGCTGTGCTGGTGCTTAATTAAGCTGTACCACTCAAAAGCTTGTGGGGAATTGAAGGTATAGCTTTGTGCCCCATTTGTTATACCCCCAGGAAAAAGCTCCCATTAGCTATTGAATAAGATGTTAGGTTGGTCCCAGAGATACTCTTTGGTGCTTTGGAGGAAAAAAAAGTTTTGCAGCTTCCAGTGAATATTGGTCTCTTCAACAGGTTATTGAATACTTATCAGGGGACTGAACAGGCACACATCTTTTTCTAGTACCCTGTTTTTTCTTTCAAAATTTGTCTTACAGAGAGAGTAAGAAAATAATATATATATATTATTTCAAAGAGAGTAAAACTGCAGTATTCTTCCTTTCATAGATATTCTAGGGTCAGAAAAGGATTGATAACCTAGTAGGCAGGGCCATTTGCATGATTCTGGGTAGGAATCATTTGCATGTACTGCAGCAGGTGACAGGTACGAAATTTGTATGTAATGTTGGTGAGTGAATTTTGTTATGTGGCTGATTAATCCAAGTTGTATTTCTGAAGTAATGTTCTGTAGGATTCAGACAGCAGTGTGTGACATTAAAGTTCATCATGCTTATAGTCTTTTTCATCATGTATATATTGAAATATAAAGCAGTACATGTCAGGGATAGGATTGGTCACCTTGTTCAGGCTTGATTCTTCCTAAACAGCTGCTATTACATGATCATTTTTATACTATAATTAAACCCAGATTAAAGTCAAATTAGAAAATATATCATATTCCTTTAACAGTTCAGAAAATATGGCTAAACAAATTTCACTGAATGTCAAATACAAAAATATGTAGCTGATCACTAAAATTACATGTATTTTCTTTCACCAAAAAGGAGCACTGTGTAAACGAACATCATGGTTGGAATATTTTGTGATAAATGCTGTTCTTAGCAGTGGGGAAATTTCTTCAAATAAATCCTAACAGCAAGTACAGGAAATATAAAGAATCAGCACATCAGCCAAACCAGTCTGGATTTCTCGCCCATTTTGATCCCTGTAATTGGGAAAAAAGTTAATGAATGACACAAAGGGACATTGGATTCTTGAAGCAATATGTGTACACATTCATGTATATTGTCTAACACATGACAATTTCCATATCCATATGGACTATGTAATCCTGTACGGATTTATGGAAGGAATATAAATGATATGATTCACGTATACTACTTGGATAGAATTACAGATGGTGCTTAGTGTAATTAAAACCAAGAAGAACTGAAGCAGCGCTCAACCAGGTGACTGAGTCTACAGTATTGAAGGCTTCAGTGCAGAGGAATGACAAACTTCATGCACTTTGGATAAGAAGAGCAGATTCTTCTACAGCAACAAGTAAGGGCAAGTATTAAAAGGTAGGGAAATAAAATGGGATCTGGAAATAGAGCATTCCCGAGCCGTTCCCACCTCTGCAAAGAACGGTTACTACCAAAACGTTGCAACTTACCAGGATCACATACACAGTGCTGCTGTTTTGTTGGAGGAAATGCTAATAGTGACCAGTATATTTTGTGAGTGTGATGTTCTTTGAATTTTGTTTAGTGACGTGTTACATCTACTAACATTACTTTAATCTGTGTTTAATTACAGTGTCAATGAATATCATGTAGTAACAGTTGTTTAGGGAGAAACAAGCCTACAATCAGAGACTGATCCTGTCCCTGAAATGTAGTGTATTATATTTCGATACATATAATTGAAAAATTCCATAAAGTCAGTGAGTTGAAATGCATTTTTGGAGCCTTGGCTGGGTATACGAAGAATTATGGTAAGAATTTCTAGCTTGACATCAGTAACTTATGGTGCAATAGAGTGCCAAACTGTCTTTTTTTAATCCTGCTGAACTGTATGTGTAAGAAGGTTTCTGGGTACCTTGTTCTAAAACCATTGTGATGCCATGAAATTAATGGGTCTAATACAGTGGCCAGCTGTACGTAGAAACTGAGAATCACTGATCATAATATTTGCAACATGTCTTCCATTGTGTCCTTTCTGTCATAGGCTGGAATTTTGTCTCCTCTGTCTTAAAAGTAGCCACCTTCCAAAAGTTTTGTGAATCAAAATCTGTATGCATATCTTGTTTTCCATCTAAGCTGTATGTCTAGTTCATTATAATCTACTTTACATGATTACCTTGTCAAAACCAAAACCAATTGAGCCATATAAATTATAATTGCTCAGTGTGTAATGTCCTTTACTGCCACACATGAAATATTCTGTGTATATTTCCTTGCTGCTGCTTGTAGAATTACGACACTGAATGACTTCTCAGTGACGCTTGAGAAGTCAAGACCATTCCCAGCCTGGAAAACGAAAAAGAACATTATTAGAATTTAGGGAGAAATAGAAAAAGACCTAAGGAATTGTGGTTATTTGTAACAAACAATTACAAGGAGTCCAATGTAGCTTCAAAATATGAATCTTGAACAGAAGGTTTAAACATGGTTTAAAAATGTAGCCCTCCAAATTTTGTAGGTTTTTTTTCTTTACTTTTTTCTTTTCCAGTTGGCAAGTGCTTGTTGCTTAGCAAATTACTGTATAGATTATTGTTCAACACCTCAAAGAGAGACTGGCTGGCTGTGTGCATGTGAACAAATGTATGTGTTGCGTAATAAGGACCAACAAGATGCATTTTTTTAAATTTATCTCACTAATCTTCCTCTACATGTATCAAATAGATTAACTATTCATCATCAGGAGGTATCTTTGCCATACATGCAACATATGGTATTTATCATGCATCTGTGTTGACTAGCCTCTAGCACAATCAGAGTGGAAATGTGCGTGTGTGCATGTATGTGCATGTGAGAAAGAGGTGTAGGCACACATATGCATGGTGATGATTAAATGATGGAACTTCAATTGCAAACTAAAGTAGAATGTGTTTGAATGTTGTCAGCTTTTCATTTATTTATATAACTTGTTACCATCTATCCATGTATCACCCACAGAAATACATAAATAATGACACTAGAAACTGTTAGAGTCTGTTACCTTATAAATAAGACAGATTCCTTTTATTTCTTTTTTTGTGTGTCTTAGCAGCTTTTGCCTTCCAAGTGCTCATTGCTTCCTTTTATCATTTGATGTAAGGAGTGAATTCACCTTGTGGCATTTTATCAGAAGAAATTATACTCACCTACTAGGCCCTAAATTTTATTGCCTTGAATTAGTAAGCAGATTAGTGGGAAATATTTGCACTAGTATGAAATGTTGCACCAGTGAGTATTCACAGCCTTCAGACAGTTCATCTGCATTATGCTTACAGTCAAATAAAGCCAGCAAGTAATCCGTCAACGGCACATATGTTGCAACAGTATCAACAGATACATGTTGCAGGTACATTAGTGGCCATTATCAGGCTGTACAGAAGAAAGCAAGCTTTAATATACAGCTACAGAATGTAGTAAGAAGTCTCAAGCTTTATAATGAATGTATTTGCAAAATTGTTATAAATGTGTAGCCTAAAATGAAATAGGCCATATACTGTATACATTGCAAAAAGATGTATGTGTGTAAGGCAATACAATGTAGCTGTGTGATGTAGATTCAAAATGCATATCAAAGTAAAAGTTACATATCAAAGTAAAAAATTAATAACGGCTATAAATGTAACCAAAACATGCGGCTGTTGATGCTGTTACAGTATGTTGTGTTGACAGATTATTTATTCATTTATTTAGTTTTTATTGCCTAGGAGTTTTCCAGTTTTCATGGATTCTTAAGTCTTATTCTCCATAAGTCAATTTTTCAGTTTTAATTTCTTTAAATTTATTTTTTCTGTGCCTTCTACATGCCTAGCAGTTTGGGTTCACCAAATTAATGAATTTCTCTTTAGTTTTGTAATTGGTCCATGCACATTGATTTCCATTTCTCGTCTTAGTCCACCCAGTCAATCTTCAGAATTTTCAAGAACGTGTTTCCCACCCACTTTCAAATGGTGCACATTGCGTGTTTGAGAAACTTGTGCATAATATTCATTATGAATGGTACTCAAGTATATGAATCTCAGTAGCTGTGCTATGTATGAAACATTTTTCTGTACTGAGGGATGAATTACTTTGTTGCTTTGTAAATTTACCATACAGTTATGGAATTTTCAATTTTATGCTGAACAAAACAGATGATATGACTATTGCCTGTCAAAGTGGATCCTGTTACACGGTGCTGCTGAACTGTTTGCCATAGAGTGGTAACAATTTTGTAATTTTGTTACTGTAACTTATGAGGAACAAGCAGTTGTGTGTGAGTGGAGCCAACACATTTAAATTCAGTTTGATTTCATCAATTTGATAGCCCCTACTGGATATCTGCAAAGTGCAGTCTGTTCCTTTATTTTCTCCTAGTACATAACATCAAGTGCTTCAGCTCTTAACCAAGAAGTGAATGGGTTAAATGTACTGCCTCACAGTTATGTAACTGTTATGTCTATCTCTTGGGACCCCATTGAACTGCTTCCATTAAACATAAGTGGTGATCTATGTTCAGTACATTTCTCCTTATATGATTCCTTTTGCTGCATGTGGGCAAGGTTCAGTCACAAAAGTGTGCTATCTCTGTAATTGGCTAAATATATTGCATCAGTGAGAAGATAATTGACAAGGGGAAAATTGAATTTCTCTACAAAGCTTTTCCACCATAAATTCCACACACATTGACGTGGCATTTGCCCGGGCTGTGCTGTATCTCTGAAAGAGTCATGCTGTATAGTGCCTGTACTGATCATTCACATCTGACAGTGAGGAGGTGTATTGAATGTATGTGAGAATTCATGTTAGATGGTTTATTGTTAATGCTGAACATAATATGATTTAATGGCAGTAAATGAAACTGTTTGTAATATTGTCAATTGACTGAATGGGAAAATCCTTGTGTATAAATTGTGTCTGTCTGTGTAGCCAGTATGCAGTATCACGAGGTTGATTTAGACAGTGAGTTCCTGACTTTTGATGCATGTGGGTAATATGTAACAAACTGATGGCAGACATGTGCTATCTGAATGAAAGTTTTATGGATAACTGTCATTTTTACCCATAATTACAGTATAATATTTGCAGTGGCAGTTTGTGAACTATGCCAGTGATGTCTAACTCTTCACCTTCCATTGGATTGCATCTTTACAGTGCAACAGAAAATTGTCATGATGGAATTCTGAATTGATAAATGTTAACGAGAAGAGTGACATGGGATTAATGTTTTAACATTTTCTTTTATTTTCAAGAAGTAAGCTGTTCCACAATATTTATGAATCACAAATCCTGAAATAATTATTAAGTAAATTTGCAAATATTTATTGAGAAATTTGAAAAAATTACACTACTCTTCCATGTGACTGGCAGGATTTTTAGAAAATGGTGACCAAAACAGTAAAAGGTACCATTCTCTGAGGTGTCAGCACAAAGGTGAAATAGGTATCTAAATTGGTTCATATCATAGGTTTTACGTGTTTCGCTATAGAAAGTGTTACCTTGCAAATGTGTGTGATCAGCACAGCATAATAGCCAATTTTCTGAGAAGAGGTTAACACTAATAGGACAAGCGGTTTTGGTAAGTCTCTGCAATATTTACTGGAGGCAGTTCATGAGAATTCACATTGCAGCTCAGAAAATCCTAACTGGATGTGACTTGTTCGAGGTTTTCTGTCACTTGGAATTACTGAGTTAGAACCATTTGTGGTCAGATCTGTTCAAACTGTTGAAAATGGTGACCATATTTATGACTTAGTTGAAAAGTGTTGTATGTGAATTGCATTATGTTGGCATTGTCTTTAGCTTTCTAAGAGTTCATTGTTGTTTGGAAGTATTTGGTAGATGATGAGCACTTAACATCCCTGCTTATATATGCTTTGAAAAAGTTGCAATTTTAAAATCCTTCACAGTTCTATCCACAGATCATTGATTATAATTTTGATATTGCCTTGAATATTTCCCATGCCATGACATAGTTTGTTATGTAAATTCCATTAGGGTTGGATTTGAGTAATACTGACAATGCTTGGATAACAACCACAGTAGTATATTGTTTGTTTGAAGTGATAAAATGAGGTCCTCTACATTCTACTTCGAACAATAAGTTTTCATTATCCATTCTGCATGACTGATAAAGTCCTTCAGACAGCATGAACTTTGAGAAAATAATGCCCCAAAGGCAGATGACTGCTGACCTCTACCTTGATGTGCATTTTCATAGCATGCATGGTTTGCAGATGCAACAATGCAGTAGTGATGGTGAAATGCTGAATCATTACATTTGCATCTTTTCTTCCATGTATGAGTTGCAACTCCACATCATTTCTCACTCTGTAAACTCCCTGGTAAGGCATTTAAACTGCATCAAACTAGCATTCTTTGTGTGTGTGTGTGTGGGGAGGGGGGCAGATTGCATAATGCTTTGCTGAACTAATCCAAAATTATATGCAGGATAGAGGACAGTTTGGTAGTAAATACATTCAAATTGTATTGGTTATAAATTGGTAGTGTAGAAACCTTAAAATATTGCAAGAATTGTCAGAATGTAGCATTCAGTTTTTTAATATGTTGTATTTAGTTTTACAATCACCTTGTAATGGTCATATGAATAAGTGTATGATGATTGTGCCAGGAAAAACAATAGATGCAGTGGATAAGTATATCCATGGGTTGCCATTTGGTCATCGCTGATCTGTTCTTTCACTGCCCAGATAATGTGAACTTAAAATTTTCAGTAATAGAATACTCTTGTCTTTGGACTTCATTTTGCAGCGTGGATCCAGTACTGTCCTTATCCATGCATCAGCTGAACATATTCGTGCACTGTGTACCAAGACTAAGTTTCTGGTCTTGGAAAACAGTATTCTAACCCAAGTCATTATCATTTTGTAGGTCATGGTGATTATGTTACTGGAGCTGTGGCACATTGATTGGTTTTGCAGACATTCTGTAGTGGACTTGACATAGGCTTTGAACTCTTGTGTAGTTCATATCTTACTGTACATAATCCTAGTCTAATTAATATTGATAAGAAGTGTATGCCATTATGATAACAAAGTATGTTATTTGCACTCCCATATTCTGTAAATACTGTTATTTATTTGTGATAAAAATAATAATTTTTTTTTTAATTTGTTCTGTTTCACCATTCAGATTAAATGGTTCTGTTGTAATGGTGAGGTGGTTATCTTGGTGACCACAAAGGTCTATCAGTACAGTCTGTTCATGAAATCGGTACAGAAATGATTTATTATTAATAAAATGATTTGATAGTAAATGAAGTTGTATTTTCTGATATGCACATAGCTATGGGGGGGGGGAGGGGGTGTGAGTGGTGTTGCTGTCATGTGGGACAGAGTTCAAGGGGCAGCAAGATGGGTAGTAAACTGAATATTGTAAGTGAAAAAATCAGATTTTCTGCACGTAACAAATTTTCAATTTTTGAGTGAACTACAAGGAAATTCAGTGTATAATTTTCACTTTTCTGAAGTTTATAATTTCTGTTTAGAAGCAACCCTTGTGATTACTGGCCATAGGTGCCAAAAAAACACTACCTACACCTCTGTTCATTGATGCTACCAACAGGAACAGTACTTCTGGTGCGAGAATACTGTAATGGCTATGTTACTGCTCTGTTTTGGTTATGATCTGTTGGCATAAGTTCAGCTTTCTTTGGCCAACCTGTTCACACTTGTGTGTGCTCAATGTAGAGTCCAGTACTGAATACTTCTGTCACATTTCCTTCATGTTCAAATCACCTGTCCAGTAGGAAGTTGCCCTTTTTATCCTTAGCATTGTTTTAATATCCATCATTACATGATGAAAGGTAGGAGATCCTTACACCATTATGAAGCTTTCTAAGAACGTGGTTGTACCACTGGTATGGACAAGCCAGAAGAAATGTGACAGAAGTAGATGTGACTTAATTTGAAGTATTTCCCCATTTTATACTGTGGCACAGAATTTTAATGAGCAGTGGACTATGGTCAAGAAAGTCTGTTACAGAACCTGGTGGTTCATCACATTCATTCTATACTGCATTAGGTAATCTTGGGAGGGAAGAAGTACACATTTACCATTGAAGTTTCGTCTGTGTAGCCTGCCCTGTTTGGTGCCCATGCTTAGAGCAGTAATTCTTGGACATGTTTAAAGTGTAAATATGTTTAGTTATACTGCTGTGTCCAGATTTACTTCATAATAAGAACCATTTATTGTAATAACTTGCTTATATGTCATTGTTAGGTACAAGGAGTGTGCCATTTATTTAATTTTTTGTTGGTAGCTGGTGTTTTGCTGTGTTGAACCACAGAATGATTTATTGCTACATGAATTGGGTGGGATGTGGAAGGAAGTAATCATTACCTAATTTGAAGTACATTAGAATTCCTTTAACTTAGCATCAGTGGGTTCCAAATTATCCAATATTCTGGATTATCAAACATTACCTATTCTGACATAAGTTCTCATAGGTAATTTTTTTGTTATTGCCCTCAGAGAATGTGCACTTGTCAGTGTTCATAATTCTGAGGTGTGCCATCCCCATTGTGTGTTTAAACTCTATGGTGAGGAAGATTCAGTAAAAAACACAACTATAATATATGGCTAAGTGATGGTGTTTATTAGCAATGTAAAAACTACATGTTTCAGCCTATAGCGGCCATCTTCAGGTTTTGACAGTTTCCTTGCTAAACGAGTTTTATATAATATGCCTAAACCACGTGGTGATGTTGAGATCTCATCATCACTTTACGTGCTTTTGTTAAGTTAGGTCTGGTGGGATGTGTATTGCGTTAATGAATTTGTAGGTAGCTGGGTGTGGATCTTTCTGGTTGGGTAGGTGTAGGGTTGGGTATATTATATCTTATATAGACATATTATATAAAACTCTTTTAGCAAGGAAACGTACCACTATAGGCCGAAACATGTAGTTTTTACATTGTTAATAAACACCATCATTTAGCCATATATTATAGTTGTGTTTTTGACTGAATCTACCTCACCATATAGCACTTGTCAGCTATTTTCATTTGATGATAAAATGACTTCAGTTATTATAGGCCCAGTCACAGGGTTTCCTTTGGAAAGCATTGATGTGAACCATTAATACAACTCCTTCTCCAGTTCCACTAATTTAGGCTCTTTCCAATGTCTGTCACTTAAAAAACATCTTTACACTTTCACTTGACTCCATAAACCAACATAATTGGTCCTTCTGTTTGTGTGTCATAGTCAACAATAAAATGCTGCATAAAGCCATAACCACACTTTGGCTTTCATCACTTGCAACCCTTCTAATTATTTAAAGTGTATGAGGAATGGTTAAATATACGTTTCCTTTTGGCAGTAGTAGGCACATCTTATTTTTTCATCTTTGGATCTTTTGAAGCCATTATAGTAGCTCCGTGGGCTCATTAAATTCCAGATGACTGAAGATGAATATTTTATTTGTAAAGATGATATAAAATACTGTTTTTATCAAATGTCTGAAGTATTTTACACTGTAAATTTGTGTATTTATGACTTGTTCCCCATCCTCCTGTCTTTGTGACACACTGATTTATCCATGAAATGTATATATAAGTACAGAAGTAGTACATGCACCAGACTTCCAGTCTTGGGTCTATTTCCTTGAGTGCCAAACTATCAGGTGCCAGATTAAAGGAATCTACTGTATTGCCCTGGAATTTTTTTCTGAAGGGACTGAAGGAAACCTTTAAAAATTTCAGGATTCACAATATATGGCTTAAGATATGACCCCTGATCTCCCAAAATTGAAGCAGGAGTACTGATCACTCAATTGTGACTTTCACATTCTTTGTTTTTAGAAGAGTATTATAATTATTGCACCAGTCAATTGGCAGTTGGTTTCACATCATGAATGTATGATGCCTGTCTGTTTAATGTCTGTGCACTGTGCCATTGAATTTGAGTGAATCACGTGGAAGTTATTTCTGTCTGTGTATTTGAAGTTAATAACTGGTGAATGTACTAAGGATGCCAAGAAAGTTATGCCCCTTATTTTTTCTCAGTACATATTCATTTAGAATAAAAGACGGGTTGAAGCTACAGAGATGGATGTTCTGAGGAGATCCTCTAGAATATCAAGAAAAGAAAGAATTAGAAATGTAACTATAAGACAACAAATTGGATTAGAGGAACCAATTATAAAAGAAATTGAACAGAACCAACTTAAATGGTACGGCCATATTCAAAGAATGGCATGAGGAAGACCAAAGAAAAACTGGATGGAAGATATAAGGAAGGCCATGAGCGAAAGAAACCTAAATGAAGGTCAGTGGGAAGATAGGAAGCGGTGGAGTCTAGTTGTTGGGCAACGTAGAACGACGTTTTGAAACTGATATACATATACAAATATTCATTTAGTCATAAACCATTGTTTGACCACATACCCTATTTTTCCACAAAGACTATGTCCACTTCTATGGCCTTGTACCAACAAGGAACAAATGTGTGTATGCCTTGTCAATACCATACCTTGTCCTGCTCGCATAGCCAAGTCCTCACTACATGAATCACATCATCGTGTTTCAGACTTCATACCACAAATCGTATCCTTCAGGGCTCCTATACGAAAAACTGAGGGTGCTAGATGGGCTGTAGAGTGGATGGTGTAATATTGTCCTAATTTTGTGATGGCTTCTTGAGTCTTCAGACTTGTGTGCATCCTTGCATTTCCTGCTGAAGCACATTTGTACTGGATTTTTGTTAGCCTGAACTTCTTTGAAGCACTTCCTGAGTTATACCAGCATCCTGACATGGGAGTCAGAGTTGATTTTCTACCCTGTCGGCGTCCCATCTACAAGAATCACTCCTTCACAGTCCTAGAAGACAGTGATCATGATCTTGCCTGCTGGAGGTTTTCTGAATTTTTCCTCCAGGACAACTGAAGATTGTGCCATTCCATGGAATGTCCTTTTTGTTTCTGATTAAAAATGGTGGACCCAGGTTTAAACTGCTGTAACAATTTGTGATAAAGAGGACTCTCCCCCAGCTTCAGAACATGCCAACTCAGAAAAAATAGCTTTACTCTGTTTTGTATTCCATCTGTGAGGCTCTATGGAACCTACCTTGTGAAGGGCTTCAGATTCCCAAGATCTTGAATGATGTGTTTAAAATTTCCTTTGCTGATTGTCAGGTTGTGATGTGGCAATCCTCAAAGACGATGGCAACAGCATGTTGCAACATTTCAAGATGAACATCAATGACAGGAAGGCCTGAGCAAGGCAGATGGAGCCATGCTATTCCTGTTTCAGAAGTCATCACACTTCTCTCCCAGTGACTAATGGTGCTCCTGTCAATGTAGCACTGCCATAAATATTGCAAGGATGTTTGTGGATGTTTCTGATTCTTTCTCAGCAGTAACGAATTCTGTTACAGCACGGTGTCTGTATTGCAGATCATTGACCGATTCAATAGTGAGGCACTGCTGTAATGGTGCTATGGGAAATCCTTAGAGCTTTATTTGTCTGTATCTGTTTTTGTTTTGTGTTGTTTTTATTAGATTCCTGTTTTTGTATTTGTTTTTGCTAATAAGGCCCGTATGTAGAAATCTCTACACCACGTGCATGTGCATGGTTATAGTAAGATCTTAAGTTCCCCTAAGACAACCTGTAGATGGCCAGTACAGGCCGAAACATGTAGTTGTCCATTATATAGTCATTAAATGCACCTCTTGTGACACAGTTGTGTTTAACTACATACAATTTTCCAAGTTTCACACACACAACGGGGATGACACACTTCCTAGGGTATACCATCATTTTCCCTAGAGTCTGTTAGTAACTAATTAATACTGAAAAAAGTGGAGTAAGTTCCAGACTGTGAGATTTAAGGTACTGACAGTAGTATTGCTGAAGATACAAGTGAAATGAATGTTTTGCCATGTCATGTCATTCTCATTTCAATGGATCATAGAACCTTCATCGTCAGGATCAAGCAGCTGTGAGACTGAACGTTAGTTACCATTCACCAACTGGCACAACATATCACCTGGAGGATCTGACCTTCCAGGGTTCTGCCCATTAATAACTGTCACCATTGCTTTGTAGTAGTAGTAGTAGTAGTA
>Ga0131853_10012665_pt1 | contig 15461 bp, 7 predicted proteins | sample TergutLab28metaG_FD_92764 | JGI IMG/M metagenome (GOLD analysis project Ga0131853, IMG submission 92764) | Labiotermes labralis P1 segment gut microbial communities from Petit-Saut dam, French Guiana - Lab288 P1 (version 2) (version 2) | ecosystem: Host-associated > Arthropoda: Insects >...
CTGGTGCAAGTGTATCGCATACCAGGGAGATTATGTTGAAAAGTAACAGTTTCAGTTTAGGAGATTAAATCCATGATTTTGTTCTATTTTCGAATTATAATTCATATTTGCCCGAACCTTGTACAATGATCGACTCCACTCCTCAGACAATTCCTCCTTATTAAAAATAGAATTAATAAACACTGTGTATCTCAGAGTGAATTGTCCTACCCCATGGTTTTTAAACAATTCTGCTGGGATTTGATCAATACTTGGTGATTTGTATCTTTTTAGCTTTTCAATAGCCACCTCAAGCTCAAAGGCACTGAGCTCAGGCACTGGTGGCTTAGATGCATGTATTTCAAACAGACGCCATTAGCATACAGAACAGAAAACACTCAGTTTAGTCAGCAGTGCAAGCCATTGCCTAGCAATGTTTTGAAGTACTAAGGTTGAGAAATGGTAAAAAAAAAAAAAAATCATCATTAGTTATTCACTCCAGGAACATCAATGCTAAGCTGTGAAGTTTTGAACCATGTACACTGCATACACATATTTCATCAGAAACATTTAACATTAGTAGGTGTGTGTTGCTCTGACTGTGACAAACATATTAAGTAAGTAATGAGAAATGAAGTCTAAATGTAATTTAATTGAGTGTTAGTGTTTTGTGTTTCTTGGGTATAAAATAAAAAAGTTACATTGTTATTATAGTTGCAGTCTTGATCAGATGCACAGTTTCTCTGCAATGAATGGCCAGTGTCTATGTTACTATCATCGGACGAACAGTTCCGAATTCGGTCAATAATCTGTTGCATCTGGTCAATGGTTATGAGCCCAGTAGAGCCAGAATACTTTTGAACAAGGAGGGTGATGGATTCTGATCCAGCTGCCGTGAAGCAAATTCTCTGTTGCCAGTCCACGAGAAGAAGCATGATGGAAAACAACCAGGAAGCCATCTACAAGAAAAAAAAGAAAAAAAGAAAAAAAAAGGAGAAGACATTATTACCAAACAACCATTACGGAGGCAAATAAAGCATAAAACTGTTCCTATATTGTAAGCCAACAATTACATAATCAAAATAGGCTGGGGTTGGTTCGTAAGTTACTCAAGAATGCTAAATCAGTTACAGTTGATATAAATTAAATGTACGTACATGAAAGACAAACTGAAATGTAGCTGGTAGAAAAATGGTCATGACATATTATCAGACTGGAACTTTCTCTGAAGGATTATGCCACTTAACACCTGCGACAACTGTCAGTTCCATACTAGACCTGTGTATCTTCCAATTAAAGTTCAGGGCCATTAACACAGTAGAACACCGTAAGGTTCCATTACAGTGGAGTGCCCCCTAGTTTCTCTGCCTAATTTATTTCCAAAAAGAACAATCATTTTAGAATGGTGTGATAACAGACCAGTGACGAACTGGAATGGATTTGAAAGGAAGAAATCGTCACTGGTCGGGATAGTATTCTGGCATTGTCCTGGATAAACTGCAGATAACCACAACTAACGATAACCGACAGCTCAGCCGAGATTCGAACCAGGGAACTCCCAAATTGAAATCCAAACCGTCACCGCTAGAGGGGATACAGTTGTTCGCTATAGCGACTAGGCTACAGACTGGACGGTCTGGAGATTCGAATCCCAGCAGGGGGCAAGAGATTTTTTTCTCCAAAACCTCCCGACCGGCTATGAGGCCCACTCCGCCTATTACTTTTGGGTACCAGTATTTCTTTCCGAGAGAAAAAGTGGGCAGGGCGTGACGTTGACAACTCAGCTCCAGCTAGTGCCGTGGTCATGGATGTGTGTAGCTACACCTCTGCTCCCTCGATATGCCGCCATGGCATGGACAGACATAACCTTACCTTTATCTTTACAAATGAAGTTACATGTTGCACACAAATACTATCGTTCATATTTAGGATATTAGGACTTCACATCTCCTTGCCTAAAAACGTAAAGATTACAAGCCAGGCAATGTATGTATAACGTAACAATGTGGCGCGCTCGCTCAACCACATTCTCCAAGCGAAAGCAATTAGTATTACACATTCTGAGTGTGTGTTTGTAGCCCTAGTTATCTAGCATACAATGCGCATGCGCCATGTTGTCATCTGTGGCCTGTCCGGCTCTACTGTATTCTTCCACACTATCTCACAAACGACATGATTTTCGGAAGAAAATTATTTAAAACAAAACACGTGTTTTGATTTTATTTACAACTTTTGTCTGAAACATTTCTCATTCTACTTATAACTGAGTGAGATATGATAAAAAATGCGTAGTGAACTTCATGTAAAGTACCCGTTATTCTTGTCCGATTTGAATGAAATTTGTATTTTCTCGACAGAATTTCGAAAAATACCCAAATATCAAATTTCGTGAAAATCTGTGCAGTGGAAGCCGAGGTGTTCCACGCGGACGAACGAACAGACAGGCATAATGAAACTAATAGTCACTCTTCGCAATTTTGCGACCGCGCCTAAAAACCAGCACCACTCAGGGGAATTTCAGGTCGGTATTCACGAATGGCGCGTAGTCATTAAGTCAGGTTTGGCAACAGCCGAATGGACTTCACAACTGTTCCAGTTTATTCTAAGGTAGTGTTCATTGGACGCTCCTACTCTCTTGTATTAATCGGCTCGCACTCACAATAAGCTATTAGCTATTTGTTTGTTTATCGCATTTCATCCACGGCTTGCAAAAGAAATTTAGCAGTTTGGTTCTTAACACAATTCGTATTGCAAGGTGATCACACTCAGGGGCATAGCTAAGGGAAGGCGAATGGTGCGGCTGCCCCGGTCGGCAAAGTCCAAAAGACGGCGAAATAAGCAGCAAAGTGGATATTTTAAATAAGAAAGGAAAACAAACTTTAACTTACTGTGCCAAATAAAAGTAAATTCAAAAAAATATTTCAGATTTTCTCAAAGTTCATCATTTGCTTTAGGGGCGGCCTTGTGATTTCTCGAGCCGGGCGCCAACACACCTAACAACGCCACTGATCACACAGGTTCACACGGATCGTTAATCTCTTGATCCAGTAATCGTTAGTTTCTATGTCAGTACAACCACTATTAATTCATCCCATAAAATATCATCGTTAACTCTTTAAAACTGCAATACAAACTTCCCACATCCGAAACTGTTAGATACACGGTAACCTGTCAGAGAATACCGCGATCGTGTCTCGCAAGCAGCGCTAAAATTGAGGGTCTTTCGAGATACGAAAACTGCACTAGCCTCGCCCGCGATAATTTCGCTTCTACGAAAGTTTCATACTAAATTCAAAAAATGACTAGCTGCCTTACGTTTATGAAGAAGGAATGAACCTCCAATGGCACACACGCCACTACTACATACATCATATGGTTAAAGACGGCACTATCCGCCTCGCTACTGTGAATTTTTAAACGTAAAGTTAAAGGTCGCCGTATAGCAGACCATGATGGCCCGGAGGGGGAGAAAAGGTATAGCTCTACTCTTTCTTTAACCTCAGCGCTAGATGGAGGTGGGTGGTCAACGCCACGCCCCGGCGGCATCTCCCCTCCCCCGGGAGAGATTCGGTACCCATTGCACAGGGGGCTGGGTGGGCCCCAGGATCGGTTTGGACCTGTGCGTAAAATCTCGTCCCCAGCGGTATTCGATCCCCGGGCCGTCCAGCCCGTAGCGAGTCTCTAAAACGCATGTAACTATAGAAACTGTTTAATATGGGATGGGATCTCATTCCTTCAACAGTAAATGGTTTAACATAATTTTTGCCTTCTGTTGGTTGTGTGTTATTACCTTAATTTACGATTGCTCACAACACTTTGTATTTTCTCCGTTGTAGACAATCGTATTCTTCAATCATCAATCCAGTTAATGTGATCGTGTCCCTGAGGACCCATTTTCTTTTTTATGGAGGACATACTGTCATTTTTATCTCATATGTAGTACCATTTATCTTTTTTACCAATTGTACTAATCAGAATAATAGTGTATCGATATTTCCAGGCATTCTGTCAATGTATCGTGTTACAGATGTTCCTTCTACAGCTTCTTTAAGCTTCGTTCCGAAGTCGCTACGTAAATGTACTCTCTCTGGTGGTTTTACATGGCTCATATCAATGGGAGGTTTCGGCTTTCAGAATGGTCAATCAATGATTCTGCATATTTAAAATCCTACTGGCTAGCCTGACTCCAGACCCAGCTAGCGGTTTTAACGATCACTGGCCTGGCTTTCAGGGACCTTTTTGGGTGGGATGGGCCGAGTGACAACTCCTACACCAGTTACCACCACTTAACAGCTGTCAAGCAGTGAAACAGGGACTTCCGGCAGCAAGGAAACCAAGTTACGAAAGTGAAAACCGTCAGTTCGGCACTCTGCAGCAAGGCCACTGTACTGCTGAGTAGGGTTCGTCCTTCCAACTGAACTTATGCCATGCCTCTCAGCGACAAATGTCCAATTAACGCTCAGTGGTATGAAGAACATTCAATTAGCAATAATCTTAAAGTGACACGTCTGTGAATGGTAATGGCACTTGCCCTGCTACTGCTAGTGAAAGGTGCATAATGAAGAATACTACATTTTGAGCGTTATGTTGAGATTGTACTAAGGCATAGGATCTCAAACATTTTCGCTGACTTGCCACTAAATGAAATTTAACAATTTCAGTATACCGCCATCTTTTCGTATTTAAATTTAAAAAAAAAAAGGGCGAAGTTGGAAAGACTGGCAGACAACGAAGATAAGTCGTATAATGTTGCCAGCAACACTTCGTATTAGCAAATACATGTGGCTTATGTTTGATATATTTTTTTAAAAATCTGTATCCTTTTTACGTTTCGATTATTTATGACGGCCGCACACCAGTACCCAGGTAGGCATACCACTCTTTAAGAAACCATGCGCAAGGGTACTAATGTGTATTACACCAAGATTACCATTTGTTACGCATAGCAGCACCTGTGTGGAAATTGTATAAAGTTACATTAAACGTCACTTCAAATGATCTTTATGGTACATAAATGGTCAAATATTACTGCGACAATCAAGCAGAGGAGGATTAAATGGGCTCGGCAAGGTGCAAGCAGGCCACAGCGGTCCCTCGGCAATCTGAACCCCCGGGTGGTCCGGACAATTTTGGGCCAACTACAGTCCAGTACCTCCCACTGAAATTATTATTATAGTACATAATTATTATCATAATTACATATTGTTAGATGCGGTATTTCCGCTTTAAAGAGTTTTACTTTAGCACTGAGTAATGATTTTCTGTATGTTACCTAAAGCACGAAGTTTCCCTTTAGGTTGTCCGGATTCCCGGTTATTAGGACTACCCCTCTCCCCCATAGTCCGGATTAACAAGGGACCCCAGTAAGAGATAAAAAATGTATACAAAACGTAATCGAAAAAACTTAAGGTCAGAGACTATTTGAGAGACCTCGGCATAGCCTGGAGAATAATATTAAAATGAATACTACTTTTATTTTATTTAAGGTTCGTTTAACGACGCTGTCAGTATCGCAGACTATATCGTCGAATGGTAGGATGATTCATGAATAAATGACAGAGATATGGATGGAAGCGGTCGTAGCCTAATGTAAGGCAGAACCTACATTTTTTCTCGACGGAGTAAGCGAAACCATAAAATTCTGCCAAGCTAACTGGAGCAGCATCGCACGAGATTGGAAACTGACGAGCCCCACACCCCTTCGACTGCAAGTACCAACCGTCACCATTTGAACCAATTAACGAGTAACATAAATCTCAAGATATTCATAAATAGGTTCTGAGGGTGTCGACTAGACTCATGTGGCTCAGAATACGAACTGGTGTAGGGATCTTGCGAATACGTCAACGTAGTATCATCGTTACTCAATTATTATACCAACTACTGCACATATATAAAATTTACACATTAAAACATTAAAAACGCTCCGACATGTTTCGGTCCTAGGACTAGTGTGACTTTAGCAAGGACGATATGGCTACCTGATGATGGTCCTAGGACCGAAATATGTCGGAGCTTTTTTAATGTTTTAATGTGTAAGTTTTATAAATTTTATATTTGTGCAGTAGTCGGTATAATAATTGATTAACTCAACAACATGCACGGTGTAACAACGAAAATATGTTTCATCGTGTTACACAAAATCAGGGAATCTGTCGACCAGCTGAGAGACTATAAGGTTCTGAAAAAAAGGCCCTTCTGACTAAGTTAGTTTGCATGAGCTGTTTAGCACAATTTGACACTTAATTCCAGAATTCATAACAGCATTAGGAGGAGGGTTTTATCGCCAGCGACGCACATTGCAGATGGCCCGCAACAACTGACATGCGGAATCCAACACATAACAAAACACTGACCTTTCAAAATTATAGCATCTTCAGAAAAAAATCTATGCACGTTGCAGTTTTCAATGTACAGTCCTTGAGAAGCTGAGAGTTCCTCAGCTGGTCAAGGCATTGGCCCCGTAAAGTTCCATTACCACGTTCACAAAAACCCGCCTCTTTTCCTTGCTCAGTCCACACCCTCCCATCCTATTGCTTTCAGACCCAATTAATATCCTCCCATCTACTCCGAGATCTTCGAAGTGATCTCTGTCCCTCACGTTCCCGCACAAAACCACAGTACGCATTTCTCCTACCCTCCATGCTGCCACATACACCACCCAGCTCATCCCATCATTTCGTCACCCGAATAATATAGGTAGGGCAGTACAATTCATGAAGCTCGTTTTGCATTGTTCTCCAGTGAGGAGTACAAATCACGAATCTCGCTATGCAATGTTCTCCAGCTCCTGTTACTCTCCCTCTTACGCCCACAAATCTTCCTCCGCGCCGTTATCGAACACCTTCAGGTTCTTCTGTGAGACCAAACGCCATACCCACGTAAAAGGGGAAACAATGTAGTTCGGGATATTTTAATATTTATATTTTCAGACAGCAAACGGGAGGACAAAAGATTCTGAACACAATAACAGTAAGCGTTCCTCGAATTCATTTTCACATGCACAAATTTTGGTTTGTGAGTACCGCTCCCACATATCTAAACTTCACCACATTTTCAAATTAACTGAAATACATCTGCGTTTTCCAGGATTCTGTCACAATGCATGAATGTATACACAGTACTCTCAGCATTTACTCCTAAACCAGTCTCCTTCCTAGCGCCATCTCTGTTGTACTAGACCTTTTAAGTTTCATTCCAAAGCCACCTGCACATGATACTAACGCACGTTTCTTCCTCAAAAATACACCAGAATGAAACCATGTCCAATTGTAAATAACCAACTTCTTGGCCTATAAATGACCACCAATTCTTCGCACGAGTTACAATATTTTAAATAGCAAGCCATGTAGCAATGACTACAGAACCACTCCTTCCCTTTGCTCTTATATGTGCCTACTTCCTGCAGTGTCTACAAACTCGGTACAAACTTGCAGTTCTGGGCTCTGTATCATCATTCATGTAAGTTACTATCAATGCAGCTGTTAAAACAACACTGTTATTGACAAGTAACTGCCGCTATGCTCGACAGACGGCGAAATACATATCAAAATGTAGTTTTCCTCGTCCACGCCATGAAGGCGCATAGGGGGAGTAAACGTATAGCTCCATTCATTCTTAACGTCGGCGACAGTTGGAGATGAGTGGATAATTTCACGCTCCAGCCGCTTTACACCAGAAAAGAACAGCCGTGCCCACTGAATAGGAGCCGGTGTGGATGTTTTGCAGAGAAAAATTTCTTACCCCTTACCGGAATCTGCATGCCGGACCGTCCAGCCGGTGTGGCGTAGTCGCCGTACCGACTACGCCACACCGGCTGCCATGCAAAATACTCGTATTATGTTATTTTTAATAATATTATGTCGGACGTTTTCCTATGATGTATATCTGACATAAGAACATTTCGGTGGTTCGCCATACTCCAGTCTGCAAGCGGTTGTCAATACAGAGGGTCGGCCAACCTCACAGACCTGTAAGAATCACGCGATATGATTCTGCAGTGAAAACTGTCTTCGCTGAAGGGTGCGAATTAAACTTAAAATGTGGTCAACCGTTCTTACAATAAGCGAACAGATTTGATTTGATGGGGGAGGCTAAAAACAAGCGTAATTTTTCTACCATTCGCTCCACCATTTTATCCCCAAAACAATCACAGACATGAATATCGCCAAGTATCTCCGAAGTTGACACGTCATCGATAAAACCTACACGTAACTGACACCAAGGTAGGTGAAGACCACACTTTTGGTTCATTAGTTACACAGCAGAAACGTTCTAACGTTATTGAAGTGAAAATTTCCTGATAAAATAGTACTATAATAAAATACATAAAATAGTACCATAATAAGGTACACTAAATAGTACAATAAGGTACACTAAATTCATTCCGGAAATACGTACGCTTGCACCATTTCCGGTCTCCTGGCGGCTGTAACTGCATGTTTACAGTATCACTTCGGTAAATGTACGACACGAAAACGAACTAACCTGCTCACTTATTGCACTTCGAACGAACTAGACAAGTTCAAGCACACCGCTCACTGATCCACGTCCTATACTAAATACTGTAACTATATCTATCTGCTATCCTCGTGGCAAGGAATTTCTGCGGACGTAGTCATTCTTTTGCCCTTCCACTGATACTGGCCGCACTGTGAACATCGCCCCCACATGTGCAGGACGAAGTGCATCGTAACATAATGAATACAAGCCATAACATCGAATATTCTACTCGCATTACTGCAAACAGGTCAAACGCTTCCTGTTTCGGCGACAGGGGTGCGGAATCTGTTTAAGAAACGTGGCGACAAAACCGACAAAGGTTCTGTTGCTACAACAACAACCGCTACTACTACTACTATTACTACTACTACTACTACTACTACTGATATCTCTTTTAACTTTCTTTAATTCAAGGGTAATCCCAAGCCAGAAACCCGTTTCGGTCATGCAATCGATAGAATCCACATATTTCGCGAGATGTAACCAATAAACACCTACTTACTTGGGCAAGTAATTAGACTATTTGCGCTTTCATTCCTTTTTGTAACAACACCGTGAAAGAATAAGGGGATATGGAGGTACGGTTCCATGTATTCTTATCCACGGTACATGAGGAACGTGGGTCAACTTCACGTCCCAACCTCCTTACCACCGGAGAATAGTCTCCAGTACCACAGAAAAGAAGGTTGGGTGGACCCCAGAAACGGTCAGGACGCTTAAGTTAACAGTCTCTTGCACCTATCAGCGATTTAGCCATCATACCGACTATTTATCATAAGCCGAAACTTAAAATCCCAACGCGCACTTCGTCTGAATCAATAAAAGTAATTCTGAGCTGACTAACACTGTAGTCAAGAACAAATTTTTCACATGGTTAATAAGATCTTACCAGAAACGTCAGTGAGCAGCTCTAGGGTCCACCCTTCGCCCTATTAAATGGGCTCCAGGGGCTCTTTCCCGAGAGATAAAACGTCCGAAGTGTGAAGTGAACCACTCATGATTCAACTAGTATCTCCATTTTTATGTGTAACCTTACTTCCACTCATCCGTACCTCACATTGGCGTTGCACTTAAGTTTTCCAGACAACAGTAGCCTGCTTAGATCAGGCAAATTTAGGTCTCCATGAGGGCAATATGAAATTCATTACATAAACTGTGGACTACATATATTCAATACTCGCCACTGTTTCACATTCAGTGTTTTGCTTCATGTGTAAGTTCAACCTCCTTGTGTTGGCTGACCTAAAGAGTTGTACAATTTTTGTGTTCAATTGTACATGGGAGGAAATTCTCAATTGTTACCAGAAATATCTTTTGCCCATACATTCTCCATCCTTTCTCTACAAGTATGGATAATAGATAGGAATTTCCTGGTGGCAAAGTCCCATTCAAGTATCATTTCATTGAAAGGGTTACGTACCTGCTTTCCAACTCGACCACCTGTCCCTGCACTTTGAACTGTACATTTGCACAAGTTATAAGGCACATTTTAATTTTCATAGTATCGAGTGGTTTCCAGAAGTTGGCCACCCGTGTCATTTGGGCGACTTGAATCGAACCAAAGGGTGCAAACACAAACTGGTTTCACTGTACATTTTATCTGTGCATTTTTCTATAAATTATGTGCAATAAATATATTGACAATAATATGATAAAACGCACATAAAATGCAATTCACTACTTCGACAAAATCTGTCTCCACCATGTGTAGTGTTTCATTCTGCCCAGATTTTAAAACTTGGCTTGGTGGTTTCAAAAGACGAAAAAGTTCCTACAAATGCAGGAGTGGATTCGGTAATTAATCCACAGTGTGTTAGAAGCCAAGGACTTTTTGGTTTCCATGCAAAAACATTTAAGAACTTTCCACACCTAAAACAATAAATTTTATCAATATCACTTACAACCTTCACATGTTTCGACCTTCATGGATCGCCCTCAGGAGGCAACTCACGAAAATGTTTGACACAAATTACAAGGTGTCACACCTTGCAATTTGTGAATTAAGGCGTCATTTGTAAGGCACTTTATGGGGATGAACTATAAGGGTCGAAACGTGTAAAGGTTGTAAGTGGAATTTATAAAATTCATTATGTACTTGTGTTCAGAGACCATGCATTGCTAGCGACAATGCAGAATAGTTTTGAAACTCTTCACGAACTGATCTTCGGTCTCTACTTTTTTACCTCGGTATGACATGCTTTTCACATATCCCTATAAAAGAATATCTATGAGATTTAGGTCAGGTGACCTAAGTCATTATTATTAACTAGTATAATAAGTTCAGCAACACTACCAATTCTTCCCACAATTCTTTAAGGTGCCACATGCGGTCTTACATACAAAGGAGCTTTCCTTCTGTTCCGACTGCATTAACACGTGGTGAAAGGTTGACCAAGCTTTTTAAAACACTTAATACCCATCCCCGTATCTCCACACACACACACACACACACACACACACACACACACACACACACACAAAGAAACACATGCGAACAAAGCTGCAATAATGGAATAAGGTGAGAGTTCCGTTCTAATGGGATATAACGATGCGTCACTGGGTAATCGGATCCCGACGTTTCGAAGCAACTTAGTGTCTCCATCTACAGGCGTCGAAATGTCCAGGCATTTCTACCCCTGAAGACGAGTTTCCAGTGACGGAGCGCCGTCGTACAACACGTAATCCTGAGATACACCGATACGAAGATCTTACAACTTGACTGGAATAAGGTGGCGGCATATCATTACCAGCGAAGGCACTTATTTACGTATCGACACTCACCGTCTCATGAATTACTCCAATTTCTTTCTTTTACGGGATACAATAGAATCACTGACTGCCTATTCGGCTGCCTTTTTTTTATTTTCTGAACATTTAGGCAGACTGAGGTCCCACACTACCCCAGATCGGTTCAGATTTGTTAACTGCAGATGTTAATGCAAAACCCAAGCAATTTCCCACGATGCAGTGAAACTACGAAAAACTTAAGCCCGGACACACTTGTATGGTCCAGGTCAAATCTCAAACCTGTACCTCCAAGGTATAAGGGAATGGCAGATCTTACCCATTGCTCGGTGACATGTTGACTGCTGCATTGTTAATCGAATGATGATGTTACGCAACTAAGAATAAAAAACCGGATGTTTACCAACACATAATTTTGCTAAATGGCTGCAGGAAAATGGAAGACTACAACTGACCGAAGTACATAAAATACGCGCAATAAAAGAGTATAACATACTGTCAAACTAATTCACCGTTATCAGGTAAAGACAAAGCAGTATCTGTGCAGGCCTATTATAGGCCCACAGGGTTTCAGAAGGCAGAGGCTCCCAGATTTAGAGACAACAGGCGCAGGAAGGTAGTTTGGTTGTCAGCCCTACGCACCGACCACTTTACCCCCAGGAAATATTCCTGGTACTCATTTCTGTTGTGGGTCGGGTAGCTCAGTCGGTATAGCGACTGACTGCGGGCTGGACGGTCCGGGATCGAATCCCGGTGGGGAAGAGATTTTCCGCCCGTCCAGACCGGCTCTGGGGCCCACCCAGCCTCCTGTAAAATGGGTACCGGGTCTTTCCCGGGCGTAAAGTGCGACCGGGGCGTGCTGCTGACCACTCATCCCCTTCTAGTGCCGCGCTCATGGAAGAGTAGAGTTATACCTCTACCCACCCTTTGGGCCACACCGGGCCAGTAACGGGATCACTTTTCCTTTACCTTACTCATTTTTGTTACAGGCAGAATCGACCTCAGTGTCATAGTGCGGCCGGAAGAATTATGCAAATGAAAAATTCCATTGACACCATCGGGAATGGAACCCACGACCTTCCGGCTTGTAACTCAGTGCCTCAACCAACTGCGTCACCACTTATTCCCAGAATCACAATAATCACAGTGAAGTTGCAAAATTTCACGTTCAAGTCATGTCGACATGACATAACACTCAAGAAAGCTTCGATCTTCAGACCGCAGTAAGGTAGATTATCCAAAGCAGATTTCAAATGCTGTTTTGGTTTGGACTGAGCATCTCCATGCTTTCTGGTGGCAACTTGAACAAGAGTCTGTAGTAAATCATCAATTACGTGCAGCCCTCACAGACAAAGTTAGTGACAATTATGTCAATGAGCCGTGGAGCGGGAACACGTCTGTCCAATAACTCAGGTCCATTGCGTACCAGGGATGGCAGTGTTCAACAGAATACTGTTCAGTACACAGAAACACTCATAAAACTACCAGTCAATCCAATATAAACCACTGTCATACGCTTTCTTGTAACACGCCACAAGCTGTGAAAACGCACAGCACCACATCAATAGCGAACTTGAAATAGAATATGTGTGTTTTGTTGCTAACTACGGTTAGTTCTTTACGCGCATCCGTCCGCGTTTAACACCCGAGATCTTGTAAAGTGTAAATCCCTTAAATAGTACCTATCTACACTGTCCTACTCACCCTACTATAGCGGGAATAATTCCACAAACTCTCCAGCTTCAGGGGCAGGTAACGTTAGGAAGCCTAGGCTGGTGTCACAAGCTGTAAGAGTGCGCGAAGCCGTGTGCGCATAGATGATTGTGTTTCTGAAGTCAGAGCGGCGCAGGTGCCAGTATTCGTCTGCTTACGTAACAACTACAATAATCATGTGACTGAGGTAGAAGGGTCGTAAGTTTTGTGAGAAACAAGCTGAAGACTGTCTTGCAAAATGACAGGGACTTAGTGGATGCAGTGCTGCTATACATTACTACTGTTACTCTAACATTACAAGTGTCCGTCTTATGTCCAAAAATTTTCTTACATTCTCGCTCTTCCCCCGCAGCCTCGAACAGGCTGCGTTTCACTGACTTTGCTTTAAAACCTGCTTTTCACTTTAAATAACCACTTCCTAGCATTTTTATCTCAGTTATATTTGTACAATTTAATTCTTCCCTACAGGCTGCATTCTTATTCATATTCATTCTTCTCCACTTTTTCGTTCCTGACAACGCTAATGGTACACGTCTGGCATCCGCAACCTCCATCAAACAGCGAGGGCATCTTCCTCTCGCCCAGTCCTTTTCTGACCCCTCGTAGCTTTCAATCCCTACTTTCAGCCGTATTATAGCCCTTCTCCCATTTACTGTACGTGCAACATTGTTACTCTCTACGCCACTTGTGTTTCAATTCGCAGTAAAACATGAAGTATATTTTACCATTGGCATTGTACAGTTTATTTGAAAACTAATACTAATCTGGCCCATGATAGAAACAGGTGGCGGATGCTTGTGAGTGCGGGAATGAACCTTCGGGTTCCGTGAAATGCGGGGAATTTCTTGACTAGCTGCAAACCAGTTAGCTTCTCATGAAGGACTCTGCACCATGGAGTAAGTAAGTAATATTAATCTATAATACATAAAATGATTCAGTCCATACCTCACAAATAACACAGAGTGCTTCCACTAGAAAGGCCAATCTATGACTGCTGTACAGTTAGATAATGGTTGTTTAGTGCAAAGAATATATCCGGAATATACAAACAAACGGTGTTAACAAAATGTAGGTCTTTTGGTGCTACACCTGACGGTACAGTACATACACTAACCACAACATTTCAAATTGGTAATGATGCTTCAACATCTGTTGAGGGCATGTAAATCCGAAAGAATTGAGAAAATCGTTATGCACTGTGAATTGTAGGAGACAAGTAACGAAGTGAGAACGACCTATTTCAGAACATAATAACACAATTTTCAAAGTACTGCAGTCAACCAAGAAATGGTAACCGATCCCTCAGCCAAGATGTACCGACTTCACATTTCTAACTTTTCTGGCAATGACAGTAAGAACATATTACATAATTCAGAGTACGTAGTACTAGTAAGTAATGTATCGCGAAATTGAACATTTAAGTCTGCTCACAATCGCACAGGCATGTGCCTGCAAGACAGTCCGATACGATAAACTTCAATAGTTCTACTGTCGTCACGTGCGTAAAAATACACGATGTGAGTCTATAAACGCGTCTTAGCTGGTTATAACAATTGTGAAAGGTCTCACCCCCGGCCTAAAGTCAGCGAAGGGTCCTGAGCCGCGTACGTAGGGGAGATGGAACAGTAGAGATGTCGCACTTGAAATGGGTAGAAAAAACTACGGTAAAATGTAAGGTAGAGTTCACTCTAGAACAGGCCACGAAGGCCCAGAGGGGGAGTAGAGGTATAGCCGTAGTCTTTCTTTAACCACGGCTCTAGAAGAAGGTGGGTGGTGAACGCCACGCCCCGGCCGCTTTACCCCCGACAAAGATACCCCGCACCTATTGAAGAGGAGGTTGGGTGGGCCCCAGGCTCGGTCTGAACTGGTGCGGAAAATCTCGCCCCCACCGGGATTCGATCCCTGGACCGTCCAGTCCGTAGTAAGTCGCTATAAGGAAAAGCTAAACCAGGCCCATTTACCCTTTATCCGACCAGGGTACATTTTCGCGCATGATTTATGAAAAACGTATTATTTGAAAAGAAAAAGTTACAATCATCATATAAAAGGCGTGTTGTAGAAAATAAAAGAGACCGTGCAGCAGGACTTAAAAATGCAGAAAATTTCCTTGTTGCGTAAATACACAATATTAGTCTCTGGGGGTGTTTCTAGGTGCGTTCTCACACCAGAAGGTAGGCCTTTTAAAGATAACACAGCGGCACGCGAGCCACATCAAACTGAATGACTCGCGGAACAACATAACAAATGTTACACTTTTGTGTCCCGTAAATTTTATACTTTATTATGTACTAAAATTAGTTTTATTTCTAGAAAAATCCTAACACGTTTCAGGCAATTAGAAAACCTTGCGTTTCGTGTACAGTTTCCTTGCTGCTCTTTTTTTTTTTTTTTTTTTTTTTTTCGCAAAACGGGGCAGTGTTTATTAATTTTTAACACTTCAATTTCAAATTAAATTTATAAGTGAAAAAATTTCTTTAGAAAATATTGCTTTTTTAATATATTTTGTTATGATGAGAAGAAAA
>Ga0131853_10012668_pt1 | contig 15457 bp, 8 predicted proteins | sample TergutLab28metaG_FD_92764 | JGI IMG/M metagenome (GOLD analysis project Ga0131853, IMG submission 92764) | Labiotermes labralis P1 segment gut microbial communities from Petit-Saut dam, French Guiana - Lab288 P1 (version 2) (version 2) | ecosystem: Host-associated > Arthropoda: Insects >...
ATTATTATTATTATGTACTTATTTATCCAGCACTCGGTTTTATGATCTATATTGTTCAGTTGATTAACTTCTAAAAAGTGCACTTTTAGAAAATGTTACAAATTTTTACACTTTCTTTTAAGTATGCTCCAACAAAATTTCTGCAAAGAAAAAATTTTATTTTTAATTCAGCGTCGACAAACCTTTACTTGTTTTGTTACTATGTAATTATTACTGTAGTGGCTGTGTGCAAGTTCGTTATCGTAATATTTAAGAGAATGAAATTCAATTGTTTCGTACTTATAAAAATTGTACGTTGATTTTATTTATTTTGGTGTTTATTTCTCTGTAGCGATCTGTTTAGACGGTCATATAGTTTACTGATATTGCTGTTTGATTTTGGACATTCAGTATGCTGGCAATACTATGAATCTAACATTTAAGACTTTGAAGTGCTCGAAATCACTCTCAGTATCGTACTTTGAAACAGACAAACTTCCAATTCGGTATCTCTCCCCTACTTGCAGTATAAAGTGCAGCAAATGATTTTTAAGCGTTATACAGATTTAACTGACTAAATCCGACTGACTCCTTGGGGCACAGTGTTTCTTGAGCAGCTTATATTTCCACAGCTGGTCACGCAATTATCCCCACTATAACGAACCCGAAGATTCAGTACAGTGTTCGGAAGGGACCGCCACTTGTCTCCATCCTGAACCAGATTAATCCAGCCCATGACTTCCAAACTATTACTTTTAATTACATTTCAATACTATCCTCCCAGGTAGTTTGGGCGACTTAAAATCCGAGAATTCACCATACCACAGAGGTGCGTAACTACGTGCACATGAGCGTAAGAGTGAGATATACTCCGAAATTCTGACGGTGGGTGTGGAATCGTGACATAGCATGTCATGACGTGACCTGGTCCAGGCGATAAGGAGGGCATACACGCGGCATACACAATGGGAAGGCGTTTCGCTGCAGTGTGCCCTGTGACAATTGTGCCTTGTGTCACGACTAACTTACTCATTCACTACTGCACGACGGTATTTCATCCCAGGTCATACGGACAGACTACACTTTCTGTCCCGTCATTTCGCCAAATGACGGAAACGGATTTCTGTCTCGCGAGGGGCTAATTTGGTTTTAATTCACGGTCATAACTTGTATAATTTACATAAACAGCAGAATATAAGCAGAAGGGATGTACGTTTGTGTATTTACAGGGATTTGGACCGCGGTATGAGATATGTTGAAGTGTTTGTTTAGAATAGGGTTTACGAAAAAGCAATTGTGGTTTGTTTTGATTTTTTCTGTTTTAACATGTTACATTTCTTATTTCTAATTTCTTAATCAGCATGGAGTTACTCTTCTGGTGTTTAAAAAGAGGGAATGGTTTTTAGGGTCACTCAGTCGCTCAGCTACACAATATTCTCCTGCCTTTCATTTGGGGTAAGAGTTCATTAATCTTTTCCGCAAAGGTCTATTTCTGGATAAGCCTGTTTGCCTTCCTTTTCCACTTAACATACCGGAGGACAATCATTTGATGACTATATTAATATTTCATATAATTAAAATATAACAAAAATAACCTCGAAATCTGCTAAGGGCAGATGTTAGCATACTCCTACAGTTTCAACAAACGTTCTGATATAGGAGGACAGCAATTATTGTAAACTCTCACGCACGTAAGCAAAAGCAGCAGCACAGTGTGCACCATAAACATGTATGAGTAACACATAAACATGTACATGTACATAAACATGTACGTATTTGATCAAATTATTGATCATCGATGATCTGTAACTGATCAGAAAATAACACAGAATTAAGTACAGACGAAATGTAATAATTAGACATTCGTATTTTCCGCTAACCGGGGAAGAAGTTACGGTTCCTGTGAGCTAATTTTTGTAATAAACCCCACAGACCTGTGTCGCAGGCACCTCCTGCAATGAAATGTGTTTGATGTCAAAGCCCTACGAGAAGTATCAACTTATTGTTCAATGAAATTACATTTACTGGAACCAGAAAATCCAACAAAGAATCTCTTTGTCGTGGAATCGGCGCCATTCGTCATGCACAAGGACAATTCAGCCTGTGGTTGTATCCCATTTTTTTTGTACATTATTATAAAACAAACTGAGATGTGAAGACTCAGGTCTTCTGCGAAGTTATGTCGTTTCGACCGGCAAATAGTTACCGGTTCGTGGAAGAAGCACTGTTCCGTCGTCTTCAGGGTCCAGCAGTGCAAGAAATCCATTTTATGCTGGTACTTGTCTTCCAGGCTGTCATTCTAATTAAAACACTCTCCGCCTGCACCAGCACAAGATTTTTAACTATTCTAAACATGTGCTTGAAAGGATATACCGGTTAGTTTCGTATACTGTAATTGCGAGAAATATTACAAGTCAACACCGTGGAATATCCAGAAGATTTGAATCTTAAACAAATCTACGAGAATCTCAAATATCATAAACTTAGAAGGATTTATATACAGGTCCGTTTTAACTACAGAATTATGACTGTTATTAAAAATTTACAATTATTTTACTCTTAAAGAAATTTTCCGCCTTTAGAAAGGCTGCAGTTTTATTCTGCTGTTAATAAGCCAATGGAGTCTATTTCATAAACCCGCACGTCTAAGTTCCCTTTTTATATTATATTACCATCTCAACAACATTTCTTCAAGTGGTTTCCTCCTTTCAAAATTTTCGACAAAAATGTAGGCATTTCTAGTTGACATCTGCTCGTACTGCATGAGAAGCCCAACACATACTCTTTTATTTAATTGCCCAAAGAGAATGTTACGAAATATATAGTTTCTTTCTACGTTTAATTGGTTTAATATTATTACTAGCAGAACTTACGTCATGTAGAGAGTCCAAAAGCTCGGTTAAGAAAATTTTTGGAGTAATGGAGTCCAAAATGTTGTACAGAAATATCCCGCATATGAATTAAGTAAACTTACTAAAGAATTTACTACGAGCTATAAAAGGACAGAGCCTTTCGAATTAACACCACGATTTAAAAATAAATACAAGTCCATGACAGGGAAGTATGTAAAACCATACAGATATCATTCATGCCCCTACTCAAAATTTTCAACTGAGTACGGTGCTGAACTGGATAAGTACAATACAGCTCGACAGTTTCCAAGGTATATTACAGGCTATTTTTGCCCCGTAATTTATTAAGGACCACGAAATTAAGACAAATTGGCAAGTGGATGCAAGTTGTAAACGTTCCAATCTCCGACAGTAGTTGGAAATGAGAGTTTACTTTAGTCGCGGGGAAAGAACTCACTTTACCACCTGGAAACAAGACAGACGCTGTACGTATAACGTAATATCGAGGCGCGTTCGTGTAACTACGGCTGCAGTGGAGAAGCAATAAATATTACATATAATGGGAGTGTGTCTGTGCCCTTAAGTATCCAGCATGCAATGCGCATGCGCCATACTGTCATCTGTGACCTGTCGGACTCTACCAGGTTTTTCCACATTGTTTCGTATCCGTCACGATTTTCGGAGAACAGTTTATGAACACACGATGTGTGTCTTGATTTTCTTTGCCACTTTTGTCTGAAATATTCTTCATTTTAAGAAGAAATCGGCGAGATTCTCTACTAAATGTAGAACGTCTTCATGTAAAGTAGCCGTATTTTTTTTACATTTCAGTGAAAGTTAACTTTTCTCAACAGATTTTCGAAAGATACTCGTATATCAACTTTCATGAGAATCCGTCCAGTGGGAGCCGAGTTGTTGCACGAGGATGGGCGGAGAGATTTCCAGACATGACGAAGCTAACAGTACCTTCCCGCTGTGTCGCGAATGCACCTGAGAAGTTGGATATTTCCCGAATTCGATCAGGAAATATCAAGTTACCTATGGAGTATTTGTATAAATACGTAGTATAGAACCTGATATATGTGGTGTTCGTGCAGTTCGGACTAGACGACCGAAGGATTGTGGTTAGATTTCTGGCAGAACTAAGATATTTCTACATTTTCTAGAGGGTCCAGATTGACTCTTGGGCCTAGCGAGTCATATCCTAGGAGTAATGCGGGGTAATGCGGCCTAGGGTGAAGCTGACCACTCCCACCTATTGCCGAAATTAAGAATGAGTGAAACTGAACCTCTGCTCCTCCATAGGCCTTCACGGCATACACAGGGAAACATTTACTTTTCATTGGAATTTATCACTTAATTTAGGACTTTTTGACAATAGTTCCTTAATCCATAGTGCCATCAATCATACATGAGGCTCTGAAACATAGAAGAATATTGCGAATTTATCTATTTAATTACACAATTTGCACATCACTCCTTTCGAAGCAAATGACCTAATTTTATGTGTACCAATGATGTAAACACGCTGGGATCCCAACGTGTGCATAGCATCTTGTGACTAACCGATTAAAATAAGCCTGAAGATGACTGTTCAATAGTCGAAACATGTAGCCAATGTAATTACTTTTTGCAATAAAACAGTTGTGCTGACGTACACTATTTAGCATTATATTACAGAAGAATACTGTTTACTGAAGTATGACGTTGAGTATTCCAGTAGAAATTCATTGACGTTTCGGGACGTCGGTAAATAAAGATCACTAGGCGTCTTATCCCAGACGCAGCATTCTTCATAATCACCACCATCAGAACTTCAAATCTCCCACTGACACTGGTGTAGCTGAAATGTTAGTGCGGGCACAAGTTTGAAGATATTAAGATAACATTTACACATTGTAACGCTGTATTGCACTAATTATTCCCCATTTCAACTTTGTTTAATCTGTTTTCGGCAAGTGCACAAGGCCCAATCCAGACAGGACGTACATTCAACTCGGATATTTAAAACGACAAAAAAGGAAGTGTGAAGACAGTTTCATTCAACTTGACTTCTCAAGCGAAACAGAAGCAACTGGCTCTACTCCTTGTCAGGCCAGTCTCTAACAGAACAGTAATACGAGGTACTGGGATTAGCTCTCGCACTTGACGTTCAGCAGCTTTCGTATTATTAATAGCATACGAGGTTTGAATTTCACACAGCGGTGCAAATCAAGATTATATACTGTCTTCTTGGGTGTGACATCGTCCTGTTTTGTACACAGGTAGCGGTGTCTCTGAGGACAGCTTTTCTTTAATTTTCACGGTATCATATGCCGACCAGTTTAATTGCAGTATGTACGCATTTCAGGAAATGCGCCGTCGCCAGTGTTATGGGTTATAATTTCTGGGCTATGGGTTGGATGGTCCTGGGATCGATTTGCAAAAGGGGCACCGGATTTTTCTCTTCTCCGAATCGTTTAGACTTGTACTGGGACCCAGCAAACTTTTTATTCCCCGTGGTAAAGCGGCTGGGGCATGAAAATATCCATTCACCTCCCTGTAGTGTCGAAAATAAGAATGTGTGAAACTATACTGCTTCCCCTCCCTCCCTCCCTCTATTCGTTCATGTTCTGCAAAGGGAACATTTGCCTTTTCACCTTCACTTAAATATTTATTAACCTAATACAAACGTGTGCCTTCTTAGATCATTTTCTGTTACTTTATGATTCCTGGCTTTCCAATATTCTATCCAGTTCTTCAGGAGGATATTTTCCCCTGTATTTACTTTGTTTCATACCGTACGAGAAATGAGAGAGACCAGTCAGTAGCTAGAAATTGTGAGGTTTCGATACTCAAATAGGAGTTTCCCCATCGCAGGCAATTTCACCTGCAACATGGCAGCTTGCTGATCTATGGTACTCGAGTGCTCTCTCAGAAGGTTAAAGGTCGGATTGCGCAGTCGCCTACTTTCAGAGTGGGTGTCTTTATAGATGTGGGGTTTCATGACTGTATCTATACATCTCCACAGACCGGCGTAAAGAACCTTAAAAACGTCTTTAATTAAAGGTGACCTTCTTCCTCTCTCCCTCATACTGTAGTCTGCCTAAGAGTCAGTTCTCCCCAGGGTAAGATCCAGTGTTTCCCCGTCAATTTCCAGTATCCTCTCGTTTCTGTACTCTCATCCAGTAGCTGCTTACGCCTTCCTTGCCGTATTCCCGTCACTACTAAGCTTTCTATTATATTTCCTTTAATAATGTGTTTTGGAAGGCACTTCCTACGCAAGAAGTCAGTATTCCTTCCTTCCTTTATTGTATGTATGTTATGCCTCTCCTCTTTGGCCCTACGTCACACTTCTTTATTTCTCACACGATCGGTCCAACTGATCTTCTCTGCCCTTCTTCAGCACATTTAAAAACTTCCCAGATATTTCTGATCTACTTTACGAAGTGTCCAAGTTTCAGCAATATACTAATCTATTTTCAAAATGTCTATAAATAAATGTATTTATATGAGATTTGAGGTCTAGGTGACGAGTTTAAGACTGTGTTGTGGTATATGAGACCGGTCGCCCTCTAGAGGTGTCTGGGTTACATTTTGTCTCAGACTAATTAGAATTACATTATTCTGGAATGTTTGTTTGTACCATTCAGCATTAATATGTCCAGCGAATATACCAGTCGAAATAAGATGTTTTGAAAATAGCACTTTTACTGCTGTAAACAACATTGCTCTTGAAAATCAGAAGTAAATTACTGAAATTATTCTGAGACGAAGTGCGTTTACTGTTGGCTTGAGGTTTGTGAGATAAATCTCAAGTCCGTAGTGAATTCTCATGCCTCTTTTACTTGTTCATAAAAATTTCATTTCGATCAAGTTACAAACAATGCATTAATTATGTTTCAACCAACTACCTTATGAACGCCAACGTTTTTAGTACTACCGAAAAATTAGACACCAGAATTTTGTAGAAAATTTATGTTTTATATTCAGAAAACATAGAGATATTGGGAAATTAAATATTTGTTAAATCCTTCTTTTCCACCTTGTATTACTTATAGAATGTGCTTAAAATGAAGGCACAATTAGGAGGTAATTTTGTGCTGCATATTTCACTTGATGCTTTAGAAGGAATTTTCTCTTGCGAAACGATGATCAACTAGGATCGTGTGGAAATTACATTTTATTCCTAATCTGTCCAATAAAATAACAATTTTGTTTTAAGTCTATAAAAAAAATTTCAGCTTTCTCACAAGCCCTTCTGTATCAAGAAATTGATAAAATGAGCAATATACATGTCATTTTGTCGATATGATGATTATAAAGCCCGTAATTATTTATGAAAATGAAAATTCTGAAGCCTACATTTTATATAATATTTACATGATTCAGTACTTGCCTTAAAATAATCTCCAACAAAATTATTATTCCTTACTACTCCGTTTGAAAATTTATTGTTGTTATTATAAAAGTTAAGCAAAACACAAAAACACAACCTGTGGACAGGTACAGAGTTTATGTTCAAGCCGACGACACACGTGGTTACCGGCGGACCTCAAAGATTTGCGTCATGAGAGGGACGAAATAACTCATTTTTAATATATATATATATATATATATATATATATATATATATATATATATGTGTGTGTGTGTGTGTGTGTGTAAATATACGACAAGAATTTAAGTTGGTGTTTTTCTCCCACAGAAGATATTCTGAATTATTTTCAGGGTTGATGTTAGCTGTATAGACTAAATTTAAACGATTTTTACAAATACTGTTCCTCAGACTCAAACTTCCAGTCACAATTCTTTTTTCAGTACAGTCTATATCGCCCATATAGTTCCGTATGTACTTCTATAAATCAATTTTCTGCTAAGGAACAGGAAGAACAGCAATGTTAATTTCAAAATTACGCCACACTTACATAGGATGGTACAGCCAGCAGAGTCCATGACTTGATTCTGGGATATTAACAACCCACCCGCTGAGCTAGAGGGCATGAGATTTATGGACGGTGCGTCTGGCTGTCATGTACATCAACCCGTTCACTGCAACAGTTAGTTATGCTAAGCTGGTTTCATATCAGGGTGGTTTTTCTTTGGATAATCTACATTTGCTTTTTTATATACTAAGTGTCATTCTAAAAGGAGCCAGATAATGTCACGGAATAGTAAAAAATTGTACCGCTTATTCAGGAAGGTTTTTTTTTTAAATTTCGGATGGGATGTGATCTCTAATAGCTGAGAGATTTCGTAGTTTTCTTTAAATCATCTATAGAAATATGGAGATACGAAAGTGTACATTTTACCATTTACCGTAAATTGAATATGACAAATGATAAATTGGATCAAAAGTGGGCTTTTAGTGTGACAATAAGTTGTTAAATAACCCAAGGGAAATTTGGTACAATTATTCATAAGAAACTGAAGAGAATGCTTACAATTTATTTAAACTTTTAAATGCCAGTGGTTAACCTTTTGACGCCTAACGTCAACTGTAGTGGTCGTACCGCACCGCTAACCTCTAAAGTTGCATTTTATATATTTATTCAACAAATACAGGTACTGAATATTTTAAATAAGGTATATGCTCTCCGTTTTATTTCTCTTTAAAATGCAGTTTGTTTCATAATTCTAACGTATTTGGTTCTTGTATTATACACATTTTATATACAGAATGTGCTAAAATAAAAAAAAAAATTCCGGCGCCAAAAGGTTTATATATAACTGTATAGACATTGCCTGCTGCAATACGTAATAACTCTGTATTTTTCCCTATAGATTACGTACATTTGTTTAGAATTTTCACAATAAATCTTCAATACTTTCCTAAGAATCACTAACAGGTTGAACTTCATAACAGAAACAAATTGTGTTTTCTCAGATTTGGAAAATTATTTTGTTTGTATATATATATATATTTATTTATTTATTTATATATTAGAGCAGTGTTTCTCAACGTTTGTGAGACCGCGGTCCGGTAAGTTCTTTTTTCAAAAGAAGAGGGCCCGGTCCCAACAAATTTATTCGTAAATACTTTTCCATTTTTTAAGTTCCAACATTAAACTAACATAAGTATTAATAATTAATTATGGCATAATCATAAAGAGTATTATTACACTTATGTATACGGTGTGGCATGTTGACAAATATAAAATTACATTTACATTAGTTATCAATCACTGGACTAATGAAATCTTGTAGCATATTGTATTTTCCTCAGGCCAACATCTGGGTCTGAGTTTTTCGACACATTCGCGAATATTTTTCTCCTCAGAATATTTCCACTATAAAACATTTATTCATGAAAATTGCTTAGAAAACTAAAATGACAAATTCCAGGAGAACCTTTGGCGGCCAGTGTAATTGATGCCAGGGCCCGGCGGTTGAGAAACACTGTATTAGAGAACATGTCTGGGAAACTTTAGGGTTATCTAGGTTTTTGCTGGCTGGAGGTCTTCATGTACATGGGAAGTCCTGCTATCAGGTAACCTCAATCTCAAGCGTATGCCGAGTTGGATCTTAAGTACAGTACTGCCAGCACCTGCTTATATTGCACTTCTCTCGATTTAAATTCGTAAAAACTAATCCCCTTGCTTTAAAGATAGTGAAATATTTTCTCCTAATTATACAGCTTAGGATCGAGAAGTAAGTAAAAATTCCGCTGCCCTTATTAGCCACTCCTCACCATTCTCCATCCTTCATTATCAGACTCTTCTACTAGAAGAAAGAGGAGCGGGCGTTGCCTGAATCCTTCAAAAATGGATGCCTCCCCAACAAAGCCCTCTCCCGCTAAATAAATTTTCCTTGCCTTTTCCTATGAGTTTCTCCTCCATCCACTTCCCTATTCTTTCTTACATTTCTCATTCTGTCTGTCTCTCTGTATTTACGATCTTTAGAGGTCAAATATCCCCTATTCTTCGGCTGTTTTACGCTACGTAACGACGTTTTATTAAAAGCAGTAGTTACGCTGATAAGATGTATAGTGAGAGGTGAAGAGGCTCTTTTACCTGCATTCGATTGGGTGTAGTCATTGATGTAAGGCAAATACCAGTAAAGAGATTTTGTGTCCCAAGATACTAATCCAATACTAACTGAATATCAGCACGATGAGTAAACAATGAGTCAATCTATCTGGAAAATGTAGTAAAATTTCAGCCAAACCTTTTTCTTCCGATCAGTTGTAATGTCACTACCGTGATAAGGTTAAAAATCCTGCACAGCTTTTGCTTTTGTTTTACTGCAGTATTAAACATCGTCACCATAAATGTAAGATAGAATTCTCAGTTATTTCCTTTGCAGAAATAATAAATGCGTAAGAAATGTTAGTCTGAGAAACCGAAAGTAACGGAGCACTGAGACACCCGAGTCTAAATGGTAAGATATTTAAATCTAGCTTTGAAAATTTCGGTGCGCGGATGTGAAATGTTTCGATTTTTCTTAAGCCAGGGATAAGTGACAGAAATTGTGAACACCACAATGAACATAGAAGTTTCGTATAATTAGGAAAATTTATTCACTAAATGAGCAAGGCTGAGCTTCTCAAAAATGGTTCTGTGCTACTGAGTTCGCTATTTGAAGGCCCTCAGGCCTATGAGAAGTTAAGTCTTGGTAAACAAATAGAAAAAGGGACAGACTTGTTTGTACTTAAAGCGACAAAAGTACAATTGTTTAATGGCAGTTGGTTTCAAATGATGAAGTAACAAAACTTAACAAAAAGGCGTCGATAGGGACACAATAATGTAATGGTCAGGTATTTTAATTTAATGTGTGACTGTGAAAGTTTGAAGATTCTATTTTCTGTCCAAGACAGATGTAGAAAAGGGCGATATCTGCAAGGACAGGCACAACCTTACGTCACCACAGGCAATGTAGAGACCACTGTCATTTGTCACAATTGATTATTTTATGCAAGTGTGCGCGCTTGTGTGTGCGATCAGACTTCTCATGGACGAACCGGTTTACTGCATTAATTACAGGACACCTGTTGAAGTAATTCTGACCAAAATCCTTTTTACCCAAAGGAGAGGCTGGCCTGTTGCGGAACCCACTAAGAAAGTGTTGACACAAGACTGCGTGTAAAAGATTCCAACACGAGACTTTGCGAAGAAAGGTCGAAATCATGACTTTGCATCTCGCTACCTCTGTCATATTCCCAAACGTACTGTGCTTTATTTACGAAGAAGACTCCTTTTATATCAAAGCAGTGAAAAAATAAATTATTAATTTAATTTCTGTAAGTTAACAAGTCCAAATTATTGTTTATCTAATAGCAGATACCATAAAAGAATAATATTTATGAAAATTATGCTTTGTCCTAAGGCAAATCTTCCCAGACAGCAAAGTGGTTGTCACATGGACCTGAGTTTCTTGAGATAAAGAACAACTGTATTTTGTTGTTCTTTGTTCCTCCAATTTATTCTTTATTTATTAAAACAGCATGAACCCGATTAGAAGCAAAGAAACATGGATGATAGTAATAATAATAATAAACGCAAATAATAATAATAATAACAATAATTTGGACCTTTTGCACCTCAGCATGCCTCGTAGACGTAGATGATTTTTTAATACTCTTGCATGCCCATATTTTTTCATTATTTCTCTCATTACACATACTACATTCCACATTTCAGTTCATTTCTATTCTTCCCACACTCTCCGTACACAGTCCCATACACCTTGATTCCATATTAGTTCAGTCATTTATTTAAAGCCTATTATTATTATTATTATTTAATGTGTTTTAGCGTGGTAGCTGCGGTTTCTGCAAATCTCAGTTGACTCCACAAATGTTGCTATTATATTCCCACTTCTAATAATATGTCATGGCACTTTTATAGTCAAACAGGTTCCCACTAATAACCAATTAAAGTTTCTTTATTCCATGTAGCTGAATGCACCACATCCTCTTGCCTTCTACGTACTCCTGTGCTACGCCCTGTTGACCCTAAGAACACCCAGGCGTGAGAGACACAGTGCTGGTTGCATGCATAATATAACTGCAAATAGGTTCTGAAATACACAAGTTTTGTAACATTTCATAATAACATTTTTCGTATAGTCAGAAACACGTTCTTCTTGACAAAGGATTGTTTCGACTCACTCATAATTAACTCATTTACAGCTATCCTAATATAAAAACTGAACTATATTTCTTATAGTTTTCTTAAACGATGTAAACCGTTTACACTTATCATGTTCTTTATTTACAAGTACTGATATAAATGATACGACAAATTCCATCCCTTCACAGTACTTGTAATAAAAGGGAATGTTTTACGCCCTACTAGGATTACACAAACAAAAATTAAACTGCTTCATTCTGAGATGATACATACATTATGTTTGTAGGTAAATCTCTTTTTAATGTATGTTTTACGATTATGTCAAACAACATTATATTCAGTGCTTAAAGACTTGTGGTTTTTATTTACCGCCAAGTTCAGCACTAAAATTCAACATTTTTTCCTAAACAGTTTATTCACCTCGTCTATTATATTTTCACAAAAATATCTATTACTTCCCTGTATAGCATTCACGAATTGGCCTTTCTAATATAATCAAAATATCTTTCCTGAGAGGCGTGCATGGAATTTTTGTGCGAAAATCATATGTAATTCCAGCTTACTCCAGGCGGGATAGAGCCTTTCTTATATACTGCTAGCAGCGTGAGAGGAATGTTCTGTCAAGGCACTCGCATTGTTAGTACCCTGCACCTGTGCAAACGACTGCAGAGAGACATGGCTATTGAGTTGGCTCGAAAATCATAAGACGCACAGAAAAGTCTATTACATTTTTTCTTCTTCGCAATTTTTCTTCGAAGTACTTTTCAGTGTCTTAGTGATTAAGCGAATTAAGCTCGAGTGTTGTCTAAGCCCCTAACGTTTTTATGAAAACGGTTTTTGCCTTAGTGCATCGGTGTCAAAATTAAAAAAAAACCTCGGCACATTTCTGTCATATTATTCTGCGTCTAATTTTACGAAAATGGCGTTTTTGACAACAGTGCTCTCATTCTGCAAAGACGGACGTGTGGACATAGATTGTAATATGGGCTGTGCAAGCATGCAAACGCAACTAAAATGAAAATAGAAAAGTATGAGGCAATGTTTTTTCTTGTATTTCACAAGACTAGAATTATGTGTGTTCATTTAAACATTATTTCATTTCCCATTGACTGCTCACTTTATTGTACCTTAAAAATGTTCTCTATTGTCCTGAAGATGACCGTTTACAGTCGAAACATGTTGCCGTAATGTGACCTGAGTGTATATATAATATCATTGTACCGATATATTGTTGTGTACTGACGGAATATAATACATTATAAAAATTATTTCACATGTTGTAATGTTGAATTACTTGCAGCTTAAAACAACCCCCCCCCCCCCGCGAACGACAAAGAATTAAAAAAAGTGAGGAGGGGGCTGTTTACTTCCCACTACATCCGGTCAGTAAATAAGCAATAGACCTATAGGTCATAAATGAGATGGACAAATCTGGGGGTAAAATTTAGCAGGGACTCGGGAGGAAAAGGTTAATAACGCGTGTCTTCCAGTCAACGGAGTGTTTCCGTTTACGTACTCTGGAAACATCCCAAATCATTTTATATTATTTAATTAGATGTAAGTATCAAATGATAAGTTTCTTGGCGGCAGCAATGTCGTGTTGCAGTTTGACGGAATACATGGAATGCAATTTGCGCCACTCCCCCAATAAGCACGGGCGGAAAATCACGATGTGGGGATTTTGCATCCTCCCAACATAATCTATCCTGTCTGAACTCGAAGTCTGACACTCCCCAGCCACCCATGGCGTGATGGCACAGAGCAGTGACCTGCCAGAGATAAAGAACCCCTCTTGCTGTCCTTTCGCATTAGAAAATATTATCGGGTAAATCTATGCTAAGGCATTGCGCCAATCAGTAGGACAACTTTCACTAAATTGTGTTACTGTGGGCAGTACGGGAGATAAAGGGTGAGGAGGATGAATTGTTTGAAATACACGTGTAATATTAATAGATTTGTGATAAAATACGATTGCGCGATGAAAGGTGACGTCTTCATTTGTATTTCTAAGAAACAAGTCCTATGTATTACTATGAACCTACAGCCCTCGTACAGACTTTAACACACAAACGCGTTGTCTTTCATAATTTTACCATTAGAGATATCTCATTAAACAACCATGAAAATGGCACAGTTAATTTATGGTGGTGCAGAGTAAAAAATTTTGCAGATACCGAGTTCTTGTACGTAGAAAGATTTCGCTGCTGAAATTCAAGGATGAACGTAGGATGTTCATGAGGATTATTTTGAAGACATTAATGTTGCCCAGTACTTGCCTGGATTTGTCCACGAAACAAACTTCGGATATGCTAGTGCACTGATAATCCGTGTAGAGGAAGACCTTGAAAAGCAGTTAAAGAGGCTCAGTCACTTGTATAAAATCACGGAGGGAACTAAGGTTACATTGTAACGGAGACAAGGAAGCTGCAAAATGCGGTACCTTCAATACGCGCAGTTCTTCAGCGGAGTTCGCATTCAACTACGAAACAAGCAGTCTTTACACTGCAGGTGTGTCTATACTGCGAAATAACTGTGTAAAGTTACACAGCGTCTTCAAGATCTACCAGTTGTTAGTTAGAAGAAATATATTTTCCTTTATGGACAATGGAATTAGAAGGCATTGCGTTTCGGTGAAACTTTATGCTTTATCAGATAGCCAGAAGCATAATCGTTTTATACTTTCACATTCGGAACTATTACCGAACATTCCTTCTGCTTAGGCCATGCGGATAATTTGAATGTAACAGGGCAATCAGAAGCAAAACTCAAAAGGACTCACCAACTTTTGTTATTGAGGGCAACACAGGCGATAAAGAAAGGATTAGATACGGTGACCATAATTTGACATGCAACAAGTGTCCGATAAAATACGTCTTGAAACATCCAGTAGGCCAATCTTGATATAGGGGGCGTAAACCAGTCTTTCGTTCTGAAGTCTTTAGGGCCGTTTTTCTTCATTACTTCCTAGATTTCTGCTTTCTCGCCCGCCTGTAGCAGTTTTTTGTTGTTTCTTTAACATGCATCAACTTATTCTGTTAAGGATACCTTAGCGTCCTATTTTTATACAAATAATGAAGTTGTTACAAATATTTGCCAAGAGGTTTTAATTCTTCCCCGGATACTTGAAAGCATGTTAATGTTAATGTAGTTTACTCAAGACGTACTACCAGATTTGACCTACTATAAACTATCATGCCGTAAGTATATGGAAACCCAAAAACCATAAAAAATTATTCAGCAGTTCTGAAGCCTATTTAGATTAAATTTCAACACTTAACATTTATTTATTTTTAACGTTTTGCTGACCGTGCATCTCAGTATATTTACCTCAGTAATTAACCAACTTGATGCAAAAAATTTTGTTTTACAATAAGTTTATTTCATGCCTCTACATGTTTCGAACACATGTGCTCATCATCAGGAGGTCAAAATTGCATTACACAGCCGCTAGTATGATGATACCAGAGGTTGTGTAATGCAATTTTGACCTCCTGATGATGAGCACATGTGCTCGAAACATGTAGAGGCATGAAATAAAACTTATTGTGAAACAAATTTTGTGCATCAAGTTGGTTA
>Ga0131853_10012669_pt1 | contig 15454 bp, 6 predicted proteins | sample TergutLab28metaG_FD_92764 | JGI IMG/M metagenome (GOLD analysis project Ga0131853, IMG submission 92764) | Labiotermes labralis P1 segment gut microbial communities from Petit-Saut dam, French Guiana - Lab288 P1 (version 2) (version 2) | ecosystem: Host-associated > Arthropoda: Insects >...
ATAGACACTGATCACCATACACTTCTGTCAACAAATTGTAAGTTTCTGTGGCAGATTTTCCAAGTTTTGTGAGGAATTTGATGTTAACACGTTGTTCTACATTAGCACTCAGCATTATTCCGAAGGAGCTCAGACACACGATCCGCTTCTAACAATGGTCACAGCCAGACTAACCGATGCGCGTGAATGAACCTTTGTGTGACGGTAAAGGGAGGTCCACGGGTCAATGCCCTACCCTCCTCTTCGTCATCGACGTGGCCGGAAATGAGTAATAAAAGCAATCCGGTTTCTTTATTGCCACACCTCGTAAGTAACCATGGACGCATATGCTTTGACCATGCCACATGAACGGAAGTAATTCCTGTATTATCAAAATTAGTGAATAAAACGTCAAGCAGATTGTTGTGAGCAGTGTCAATTATCTGTGTAAGTTCAAGACACGTAGGTGTGTATATAGCTAGCATCTTCCGGATTTTAGGATAGTAATTACTGGCAGGGGAAACCCGCTTTCCAAATCGATACCGCGAGTATTAAAACTTCCCTCCGTTAAAACGACACGATAATTCTTAGTATGAAGTTTATTTTCTAAGGAAAAACCATAGATTACTATAGTATCTGGTAATGCATCGGGAGGAACATAGTGGGTCCAATAAGCAAAAGATCACCATCGAAGATGGAAAGTTCAACTCAAGAACACTCCCCCTAAAACTGTAAATCATACCTTCGTTTAAAACAACCTAAATTTGGAATTTGTGGCTCTTAAACGTTCACCCCCACGCTCGTCACTGGAACTCTTTCTGTCGGATGGAAAAACTGGTTAGCACTTAGGCAATAAATTCATCCAGGTTTCTGTTAGACACATAACATTCTGGGCAGTGGGAAAAACACTGTCATGAAACTCAGTTGCTTAATGCTAAGGCCTCGTGACATTTTGACACCAAATATAGAAGGAATTCCACGAATGTGCATTTGACATGATAACCACTCGTGTTAGCATCACGTTATACAGCCATTAGGCTACTGTATAAAATCCCCCACGGGCTCCATTAGACATATCAGAACGAAAAAAGAGTGGGACCGGTGGGTCACGTGCACTTGGAGAATGTCTGGTTGAAGTGAAATTTTCAGACGTAAATTTGGTCGGGATTTAGCCTTCCGTAAAATGTGCAATTAAAACACGCTGAGGCCAAATTCCACATTAATTAAGGGGAAATTTTCATCATGTACCGATATATGAAATGAGGCATATGTACTAGTATTCAGTTTAGTTCAGTTAAATAGATATTTATTAACGTGCAGGCTTAGCAGCACAGGTGTCAGTTATAAAGCCAGCACAAAAACACAAATACAACTCAAAACGGTACAAACACACAAAAGCGAAACACTAAGCAGACACAAGAAAAAAGATACGGCATAAAAAAAGGAATATAAACGAAGTATTGCGACAAATCCCTAAACCCTGGAGAACATCGATAAGTTGATTTACAAAGAGACAGATTAGCGCAGAATGTGTTTTAATGAAGGGAGGAGTTTCTGAAATAATGAGGAAGAACTTGAATACCAGCAGTAACCAAAGGAGAGGGCGACGTTTTAAACCTGAATAGACATAAAAAATAATGCATCAGGACAATCTTCTGCCATGCAGGTTATGAAGCTTTATAAATTAAAGAAAATCGTAGTGACGTGATCGTAAGTAAAGAAATGATTTTGACATAGGGCTGCGAACTTCCGCTGAATGCGTTCCAGCCTATGTTCTTCAGTAGACGTTATATACGTGGTATATCACTTGGATTATTTTGCAAAAGCTGGGTTTTGTGTGCGTGCAAGCGACATATGCGCAAAGAGTCATGAAGTGTTGATTTTGGAGTTTGTAAACTGCGACGGCACTCTGATTTCCTGCGTCTGCGAGCACAAGATTATGGAATGCCTTCTACAACTTCGATTTTCTTGGTCTTCTGTACTTTCCTTACGTGCTGCTTGATTCTTCAAGTTGGTGACGCCATCGTGTGATTTTATTTTCGTACCGAGGATCTTTATTAAATTCACGCCTAAACAACTTTTGAGAGTAATAACCTATTTATGCTTCGCTGACAAAAACAAAACGCGCATCTTTTTTGCGGAGTAAACTTTGTCGGACTACCGCACACATTGCGCGATCGTACAACGAAACGCGGATGCGTGGATCCTCTGGTGACCGTCTCCTTGACACTGCTTTGGTAAAGTCTACCCTTGAACAGGCCACCAAGTTCCATAGGGGGAGTAGATGTATAGCTCTACTCTTTATTTAACCTCGGCGCTATATGGGGGTGGGTGGTCAACGCCACGCCCCGGCCGCTTTACCCCCGGGAAAGACCCAGTACCCATTGTATAGGAGGCTGAGTGGGCCCCAGGGCCAGTCTAGACGGGTGCGGAGAATCTCGCCTTCACCAGGATTCGATCCCGGACCGTCCAGCCCGTAGCGAGTCGCTATACCGACTGAGCTATCCCGGCCCACTACATTGTTTTGATTGGGAGAATCTAGATGCGCAGTTATTGTGATGTCTCTTATGTATTGCGAGATTCAGCCCCCTCATACCCTACCATTCTTTATCGGGCGCAGTGTATAACCCATGCCTCCTCAAATTTGCTGAGAGCAGAGTGGATTACCAACGATAAAACCATATTCTCTGACGAATCTAGATTTAGCTTAGAAAACGTGTAAGTCATATTTTACAGGTCCCGTAGCGAGCTTTACAACGCCGAGTATGTGGCGACCTCCACTCGCATTCACCTCTGGCGCTTACGGCACTGATAAGACGAACTGCCTTTCCGTCGGTTACAACCCCTCTGATTCCTAGTTGTAACCCTTACCAGCAAGATTAATTGAACTCCTCTCCCTTGAACCGCAGGAAAAGTAAGAGTTCACGAGTGGATTTGAAGAGAGACGCATGCTGGAAACGGTGATGTATCATAGAATGCAGTACGGCCGTTACGTTTTAACTGATATGTGTTTTGCTTTAATTCCACCCAACATCACGTTATGGTCCCAGATCAGACTGGCGATCCCGTATTACCGTGCATGAATTTTGGCTGTTTTTCGCGACCCGCGATATTTCGCAAGACCCAGGATTGCAACGATAGCCGGCAAAACCGTCCGAATCCTCTTCGAATGTCTGCCGCGTCTATTCGCTTTTCGCTTTTTAGGGTTGAGAAGCGAGCCGTGTTGTTCCCGTAGTTAATGTGTCAGTTAACTTGGCGAGTATCATTGAGGATGCGAAGAGATTGATTACACTTCCTGCTGAACATCAAATGGGTTGCATAGTGGAAAACATCACCTACCCTTCACCAACAGGACGATGTGACTGCATCAGTTGTAAGCTAGTTAGGCGTCCGTCACTCCCGAGGATTAGCGCTTTCGCCATCTCGTCATTTACAAAGAGATGAGTAACTGGTCACCAACACAGTTCCAAGTGAACCTATGTGATTACTGCTGTGGTTGTTGGTATGTATTTCCCGACATACAATACACACTCACACGTAAGCACCACTTCTCCGCGTGCGCATTGTTCATTGCCGGCCGCTTGCTTGCTTGCAGCACTCACTCCACGTCACACACACTGACTACACTTTTCCAGTAGCCACTTTACTCGCGACTTTGTCCCAGTGTTCATAAGGAGGTGGCGTATGGGCAATAAACTATCCTGGCTACGTGGGTGGGCAAGCCCGCGGTGTCCACCACACGTACCTTCGCAGTCCCCTCGGAGCTGCGTTTTTTTTTTTCCTTTTCTTTTCCCGCGCGCTTGAACGGTTTGTCTGCCCCCAGTATTTAGGCAGCTATCTTTACGCTGACAGAGGCTGCATTGAAGGGGCGGAAGAAAAGCCTGGCCCTCCTGTCGCTGGTGGTTCTCAACCTGCAGACGTACCTTTTACCATCCGTTTCGACAAATTCTCCCAAAGGGTTGCCACTCTCTCTGCGCTCCACCCGCCCTCCTTTACCATTGCATACACATCGGTGCCCCCTTATTTTACGTCTTCCGGAAGTCCAAATCCCGCTGATCTCTGTTGGTTCCATCGCCTCTTTAAGAAGTGGATTAACTGCTTATTGTACATGGAAGCAGGGAACTTGGGTGGCGTCAGTAAACTTTGGCCAGCAACTGCATCACCTCTTCCGTCAGCCCCTCTGTGGCACTGTTTACCACCGTTCTCGCGTTTTGGAACCTTATACATAGCCTTTTATAAATATGTGACGTTATTGCCACATCGACATTATCACCAGCCTTAAAATGAACAACCTATATCGGTCGAAACTCAAGGTTACCACTTCGCAGTCCTTGCCAGTGACTCTTGTGTTATCAATCCATTCTCAAGGATATTCAAGACATCCTCTTGGCAGGTACTTCTCGAGAAACTTGACACTCTAGTATTCACCACATGTGTACTATGCCAGGGTGTCATTCGCTTGATGCCACAGTGGTTAGAGCTCAAGTATCTTCACATTGTGGATGCTGTGTTTTAAGAAATGTTCCGCCATTGCACTGTGGTGTGCCGATTGCTCATGATCTTCACCACTTCACCTCATCCTCAAGAAAGAGGAAGGCTGGAGACCATATGGAGACTGTTTTACCATATTCGCACAGTTATGGACCATTACCTCATCCATCACATAGCCGATTTTGACCACGAACTCACTAATCATACAGTTTCCTCCACCATTTACTTGCTGAAGACACCATCAAATTTAGGTTCACGTGGAGGATGTCCTCAAAATAATAGTCATGAAACCTTTTAAACTATTTGAGTTTTATATGCATTTCCTTGGGTCTTCATAATTCCACGAAAACCTTCCAGAGGTTTATTGCACAACCTGGTTTTCTGTTATACCAACCTCAACAATGTACTGGCCACCTGTGCTGTGGAGGCTGAACATGAGCACCTGCATGTCCTATTCAATGCTTCAGTGACTACAGCATCTGCTGAGGTGACTTCACACACTGTGTTGTAGCATGGAATTGTGCTTGCTCATGTTTAACTAACACGCTTGTTTCCTTCATTTCACCTAGCGCTGTGTATCCTTTTGTGGGGTTGTATCTATCATGAAGGGTTTGGAATGCTTGTTGTACAAGTGAACACCTGGATGGTTTTCAAAGTAAATACGATTTAAAGAACTTAGAGTTATGCCATTCGTAAGACTCATCTCTTCTGATGGAGTATCCGGATAAGACCAATACTCTTTTCATGAATCTGATGTGGTTCATGAATGGTAATACGTCACATTAGAAACCATGAACACCTCATGTAAACCCCACTGGAAGTATCCAGAATGAAGTAAACATGTGCAGGGAACCTGGCTTGACTTCCCTGCAAGAAACACAGATTCTGTCTGAATATTTTTGTCACATGCTTCAGATGAAGTGATTGAAGTTGCTTGATCTCTGCATTCTGTTCAGTCTGTATTTGAATCCATGATAAGATGAGTGCTGTCTGTGTTTCAAGTTATGGATACCATGTTTTTGAAAGCGGTTCTTTCATTTGTCATCCTAATTCATATCATGAATAATTGTGTAGTTCAAGTACCTGAAGTGCCTCTTCAGTATTTTTTTTCTGTAGATGAAATTATTTGTTTATAGTCATGTTCAAAATGGAATCCAAACAATATTTACAGTGACCAACAGATCACGGAAAATCAGCAGAAATATGCACTTGCCTGAAAGTTCTGACCTTGCCAGTGTAGCACAAATAATGCCAGAAACGTGTAACTGAAATATGTAAGTGCACAGTTGAAGTGAATATTTGTGCCAATGGAACACATGCAAAGGAGGGAACTTTTGTCAGCAGTGCAACTCAAACTGGCATAGCTGATGAGTGCTAGCCTCCTACCCACTTGTCTACGAGCAAGAATGGATGTCCATGTAAAGTGTAGTTTTCACCTTCATTTTGCCATGGAACCTAGATACACTGCTCAGAAAAGTTATTAACATCAGTACATGTTTTCTTCAAATTGAATATACTTATTGGTGTCTTGATTGCAGAGATATGTGGTGTAAATAACTAATTAATGGAAGGCAGTTTTTTAAATGATACAATAAATTGCCTGAACACATCACTGTACACTTTGATCATTTCATGTGGGAGCAGTTGGGGCTGCCATCACTGCTCTTACAGTTTGTCACGAGTGAGGTTAATGTTCTGCAATTAATATTAGGATTTTACTCACCATATTTCAGGAAGGTACTGGGCATTGTTTGCTGTGTTGTGTTGGTGAGAAAGTGATACATTCTTGCATGATTAGAGAGGTGTTAAAAACTGTGTCAGGACGTGCTTTACATTTGGTGTGATTTTATGGTCTTAGAGGAAATGGCCCCAATAATCCTAGTTGCATTCATAACACCGCACCCTAACCTTAACATTGTATGATGGCACACCACGGAATACCTTGGGATTTTAAGCAGAACAGTACATGCTAGTTTGTGAGGTTGTATGTCCACTGAGATGAAATAAAGCATTATTGCCAAGCATTACAAACATTTGGTCAATTTATCCAGTGTTGTACATCCTGTGAAGGTACCAGGTTGTAAAATTTAGGTTTTGTTTCAAGATTTATATCAGTGTTTGTGAACCATAGCTGTCATCTCTGGATTAGAATGGAGCAGTTGAGTTAATAACAGTGATGATGGAAACACATCTATTTTCTGTGCAAGTTATACCAAAGACTTTCTTGGAGACATCTCCAATGCATCTGTGTATGGTCCAGGGCTTCATTAGGTAGCACAGCACATCTGCATGTTCTTTGAGCCTTTCAGTTGTTTGTAAGAGTAGCATTTGTGTTTAGTGTATATAGCATATGGGAATCTATGTAGTTATTTTGAATGACTAATAGAGACATTGCAGCTTAGCTAGTAAGCCGTGTGGCAAAGAGGTGCTGCTTGGGCTAATTGTACAAGATTAGCAACCAACCCAACAGGCAGTGACCAATGATTGGGGTAATTTAAAACAGTTGTGTTGTGCAAGGAAATTACAAATGGTTAGAACTGATGCTTGATTTTTGTTGTATAAAGGTGTGTGCCTTATATACATACATATTTACCTTAGCAGGAAACATCATCTTGCACAAAGTACGGGTCTCTCACATTAGTTAGCTTTTTGGTTGGTGGTTAAGTAATGATGGTAAACTTCTAGTATCTTATTGGTTGTCAACCTGAAGAACTTATAGAACAATTCATGTTATGTCTGTGTCTGACAGTGATGTAGTTTGTGTTTGTCATTATGATGGAATGAGTGCTTAACCCTTCAACATGGAGAGCATTTAAACCGCATCAGTAGCACGATGCACATGCAGTATTTAAGGATATTTAAATTTCACTCAAAATTGTTTAAAAATGTATGCATCTTTATTACAAATAACATCCTTATTTATTTAAATTATGCATCCAGTTTTTGCTGTACTATAAAGAAAGAAATAAAAAACAAATGACCATCAAACACAACAACTTTTTACAAATATCAGTATATTTGTGTGTCTGATGTCGCAAGGTCATCATCCGGCTAGAATTTCAAAATTATGTATCCCATTGTGTGTTGCACTATAAAGAAAGAAATAAAAAAAGACCATCAAACACAACTGCTTTTTATAAAATATCAATATAGCCTCATGTTTCGACCTTGCGAAGTCATCATCAGATAAGTTTTAAAATTATTTTGCATCTCATTGTGTGTTGGGTCATTTGTTTATTTCTTTCTCATTTTTGTTCAATGTGAATGAAACTTGGAATGGTAGTTTCCTATATACTGTAGATAATGTACATGCAATTTACATTACCTCACAAATTTTTCCTTGTATGGTAGGCTTCAAAACACTCATCAACGCACAGAGCAACATCACAATCTTCACATTAGTGTACAGTCTCTCTTCTTTTGTTATGCTTGTGGCAGACATCACACTGTCTTGTTGGTTTACCTTTCTTTTCTGTGGGAGATATTCTTGGAAAGTGGCATTCTTTTAGCCTGTTAACAGTGTTGTCACCATCATGGTGACCTGACATTCCATGCAGCATGGAATGTTTCACCAACAAGCCTTCAACCAAGCCTAACCTGAATTTTAGGTGATCCACTTTTCATTCTACATTTTGCCTATAAGTAAACAGAGAATTCAGAACCGTCGCATTCACTAGCATTCTGAACAACTTCGTGTACCATCTATTCAGTCTTTTTCTCTCCACTAGTTACATTTGCAACAGCTGATACTTCTTATCAACACCACCCATGTTTTGATTATAATGAATCACACACATAGGCTTCTGTTTCTCTTTACTCCTCTTCATCACCCTCTGGACTTCAGCTGCATGGTACATTGAGGTCATTGTTACATGTTTCTTGTCACCCCATCGCAATACATGAGCAGGTCTACTGTGCTGAGGAATTGCATTGCCCTTCTTGCAGTTTCTTTGGGACAGCCTTCCTGTTTACTCGACGGTGTCTACACAGTCTATGTTGCACAATTTCAGAACTTGTCCAGAGCTGGAGAAATTATAATAATTATCCATCCACAAGGTATAGTCTCTGTGAAGTAAGGGTTCAGAAAGATTTAGTATTATTGCTGTTGCTTTCGGCATGTTTTTAGGAAAAAAGGGGTGAGTCCAAAACGGTTTCCCTTCCAATATAAACTATGAAGAACTACAGATAACCAGAACGTGATTCACACAATTTGAATATCTTTATTCTGAACCGTGATGATTTCAGTGGAAGGCATTGTTTGAAGGATAGGTGGCCCCTCCACAACGGTAGCGACTAATCATCTGAATTGTGTAGGGGTAGGTACAAAGTCTGGAATATTGAATGTAGGTGTCTGATTGTAGGATAAATTTTGACCACTTGTTTTGGTCATTCATATGTGTCCTTGGAGATATTGTCGGTAAAATGCAGGACTCTAACAGATGCATTCAAATCTGTCCAACAAAATAACAGAACCGACTTGTATGGCTAGAAGTTTATTTCGTGAGAAATACAATCTCATTCTGGGATTCTGAACAGTATCCATTAGCATGAATAGTGACAGCGTGACACACATTTTTTCTGCTGTCATGGACTGCCACTCATTTACCCTCGACCACTTGGAGAAATACTGCCTTTGAAGTTTTGAACTGCTCAGCATGGTGATTGGTTTCAGTCACAATTTTCTGCACAATGTCTTTATCAAAAATTCTTCAAATATATCTACAGCATTAGTCAGACCTTTAACACTGTCTTGTTATCCACTAATTCCACTAAAAGTTTCTCATTGTCTGACTTAATTGTCCACTTCCTCCCACAAAAAATTATCATCACTCATGCTGTTGTCACCTACACTTTCTTTCATCATCAGCGTCCAGGTACAGTGCATCATTTTGCTGACCAAAATCAGTGTCACTGCTTTCATCTCTATCCGAAAATTCATTATCATATTCTTTGAAGGTTAGCTTTGTAGTGAAAAGAAAACCATTTCTACAACAGCTTTTTACCTTGCTACGCTACCACAGGCTTTTCTGTAAAGTGTATCTGTTGCAGGTATGAAGTTGAATCTGATGATGAAAAATAAACCTATCCATATATTAGTGAGCTCTGTATTAGTATTATGCATTTCCTCCAAGAGATCAAAGCACAGCAGTTGGCTATCTAGATTAGGAACTTGTGGAGTTCAAAAAAGCTCTCAGCAAATGTCTGTGTTGTGTAATGAGTGAAGTAACCTTGTCAGGACAAAAGTTTCTATCTGCACATTAAGAGCATTTAAATACCTACAGAATGATGCAAAGGGGATGACAATATCGCAAAATGATTCACGTTATAATACAGCACTGTGCATTGCGAGTATACTCGCCTCTTCGCATTGAAGGGTTAATTGTAGATAAGTGGCAGTTAGAGTTTTATAACTTTTTCTGATAGCATGTTGTTTTTCATTAGAGGACAACCTTCAGCACTTGCATGAGATCCACGAGAGTATTCAACAGATGCGTGAACAAACAACAGTACAAGCCCTCAACAGTCAGGTTAGTGCTGACATAAATCTCCACCAACTTGGTCTCCCTGTATGACTCAGCTACATGCGTGAACTTTGCTCTTAGTCTGTCATTATGGGTCTGTTATTTAACTTAATAATATATCATATTGTACAGAGGGTGCAGTAAGGAGTCCTGTGGTTTAACCCCATTTCCAGGTTCCTTACACTATTATTCTTTCCTCTCCATTCTTGGCATTCTGTTCATATGAATATTGGTAGTGGTAACCTTCAACAAAAATTTTAGATTGGTTGATATTTACAGAGGAGGCTGGAGGGGAATTCAGCAGTATGCAGAGAGAGAGGAAACCGTACTGCTGATGTGCATCATCTGTAGGACTACTTGCATTATAGTTCAATTTGCAACTAAGTCTTTATGTCTTGTGTACCACTGACTACTGTCATTTGTGTGGTTATTATCATACCCTTACTGACCAGCCCTGGGACCCACCCAGCCTTTTATACAGTGGGCCCTGGTCTGTCCCGGTGGTAAAGTGGCCGGCACGTTGTGTTTACTACCCACCCACATCTAGCGCCAAGGTTAAAGAAGTAGAGCTATACCTGTACTCCCCCTCTGGGCCTTCATGGCCAGTTCTAGGGTGAACTAACCCTTACTGGAACAAATATGCAATGACAATTTTGAAATTTGTCTTCATACATCTTTAATCTTTTTCCAGACTAAAGCTCAGTTATGCAGACTGTCAGTGTATCTCTCTCCATTGTTTCTTGTGGAAAGGAGATAACTGCATAATAAATCAAGATCATCTTACATTTTGCACAATTTTAAACTCTGGGAATAATCATTCACTTGTAAAATTGTAATAGGATGCTAGAAGGCGATTGGAATTCCCTCACATTCCTAAGTGTTAAATACTACCACTACTACCACCACTGCTGCCACTGCCACTGCCACCACTACAACTTCTTCTTCCACCTCCTTCTTTAATCATAAAATTTTGGTTATTCATGCCCACAGTTGGGGTTATTTTATAGTTTCAGTAATGGAGTGAGTTTGGTCTGCAGTTGAGGTCTAATTTGCGGTCAGATTAGCAAGATGGGTCTTGAGGAATCAGACTGTGAGAGTGGGAGGTGAATGGAATTTGTGTAGGGTTGTGTCCAGTGACAGTTTTTGGCATTAACAGTGTTGAACCTTTAGGTTCTGCTGCCAGAGAGTTAAGTTAGTGGGAAAGATCTCACAAATATAGGTAATGGGAGGTGGATGGAACTGGCTGATGATTGTGTGCAGTGGTGGACTTTATTGTTAGTAGTATCGAGTCTTATGTTCAGTTCTCCTAAAGTAAGTTAATTATATGAATTATACACACCGTAGAAGAATTAGGTAATGATGGTGATTTTAGGGAAAGGTTGTGGGGATGGGGTACGTGTTGTATTCAGTTACATATTAGATATCAGCTGTGTTGATCTTTTGATATCTATGAGCCAGCGCAGCTGGTTGCTGTAGAGTGATTTTATACTTCAGAGATCAGTAAGGGGTAGATTAACGAATTTTGATTACAGATCTTGGGGCTAACACAGAATTCCAGGCTGAGTGCATCATGCCCATCACTGAACAGTGAAGTTGGGTCAGACCCTGATCTGATTTTGTCACTGAACTCATCACCTACTCATGCTGTACCTCTTGGCAACTTCAGTGCTTCAGGTTTTGCAGAAATACTACATGGAAAAGGTACCCATTATGTTTGCATTTTTGTGATAAAAGTTATAGGTTATAGCAATTTTGATGCAGTGATCAGCATTGCCACTTTTTATTAGTTTCTGTTTCTCAGGTTGTAGAAGAAGAAAAGACTTCTAATTGTCATACTAACAGTTTTAAAAAGCACATAGTTTTAGGGGGCCTGTGAAGCATATTGTCATTTAGTGTACCTACATCTTCTGTGTGAGAGTTGCATACTGTCGACTCATGGATTCAGTTTAACTCTTACTAGCATGTACCAGAGTATTGTGATGGCACATTTGTGTGGTTTAGCCAGCCAGGTGTTGCATCTTTCAGTTTGAATACTTTTACTTCTGATTTAAATATGGCAACAGCTCTTTAGAAATGTGTATATAAAGTTCCTGCTCACAGATAAAAAGCTGTTGCCCCAAATTAAAATATTAGCCACCAACTCTGTAGCACTGCGAGATTTAAAATCTCTCTTCCAGGACAAGAAAGGTGAACATATGTTGTAACATCTCTAGAACAACAGTCAGGTTTTACAGTAGCAGGTTGAAGGTAATTTCTGCAGTGTGCCATGGACTCTAGTGCTACCTTTAAATTGTTGCCGATAGAGGAGATACAAAATAACAAAACTTCATAGTTGTTGTTAAAAAAGTAATACCTTTAAATGCATCTCAAGAATCATCAAAAGGGATTTTATATTCATGAAAAAAAAAGTGTAGCTATATAAAACTGAACTGACCTGTAAACTTAGGTTGAGTGCTGTTGGGGTATTGTCTCTTTAAATTACTGAAGGATAAGTGGATGAATTTGACATTCAGAGGACTGTGCATCATGATATAGTCTTATAATAAAACCAATGAGATGCACTAATTTCTCAAATTTATTTTTGGACTAGAACTCTACATGTTTCAGACAGGTTTTCTGTCCATCATCAGGAGTCCAGTACTGTATACACAGTAATAGGTATATGTCATACAGGTTTTAATGACTGCTTGCTAGCGGGATCAGGATGCTGATCCCACTAGCAATCAGTCAGCAAAACCTGTATACAGTACTGGACTCCTGATGATGGACAGAAAACCTGTCTGAAACATGTAGAGTTCTATTCCAAAAATAAATTTGAGAAGTTAGTGCATCTCTTTGGTTTTATTGTTAGAAGATAAGTGGATGGTTAAGATACAACACAATTTCTACTTAATTAGCATTTCTCATAGGCCTCTAGTGAATGGATATGTTGTTTTCTTGTACCTTGCCATTCTTGCAGGTCACTTCCATGCCCGTAGATGTGAGACATTTATATGTTTCTTTTGTTTGGTTATTATATCAGACTAAGTGAATACTGTGTTAAGTAATGGATTTAAGGAAGTGAATTTTGCCATCACTGTTAGTGAGCTGATTTGAGGCAAATTTTGAAGTTATTAGCTATTTAGTATTTAAAAGTATGGTCTTCTGGGATATGATGCTGTGCAGTCTGTTAGATGGGTACCAACATTTCAGAGGAACTTGCTGTCTTCATCTTCATGATCTGCTTTCTGAAACATTGGTACGTGTTAACCAGATGTTGTAACATCTTATTCTAGAATACTGTAATTTTAACATTCACGCTCATTGGAAGTTCAAATCAGAATATGGAATAAGCCATTATAGCAGATGACATGATTGCAGATGTGTGGACTTGTTTTTATAGCCAGCAGATGGTATCAAACCTTGGATGCTCAATGTGTGACTTTTTTTTTTTTTAATATTTTTTTTCCCTGAGCCCTTACAATTAGCAAGTTTCCTGTAATGATCATTTATGGCTGGTGTTACATGAAGGGAATTCCAAGGAGTGGCTTCTGAACCGCGGAGATGGTGATATGCAACGACGTAGAAGTTGGACAGCTCTGGAGGATCTCAGCAGCAGTGCAGGCAAGAGGAAGTCACACAGACAGCGGAGGTACTGACAAAATGTTTTGTCATAGGCTAAATCACAGGAAGCAGACAGAATTTACAATACTCTAATAGTGCCAAATTTCATTCTTGAGTTGCAGGAGGATCATGCAATGTTAATTGGTTGAATGAGTAAATAAATACCATTCAGAATTATGCAGGAATGATCTTGTAGTCCAATAAAGAAACTGCTAAAACATAATACACAGAGAATAATCAACAGAGTCATAGTATGGCTATATGTTATGAATAATTTAAGAATATATCAAGTCATAAGTAAGTTATCTGGGATAATAGAGGGCATGTAGTTACTGTCCAGCTTCTGTCTGTGGACACCTGGGTTCAATCTCGGGGTAGTCATTGTGGAATTTCTGGTGGCAGTGGGGCAGTTTTTTTTTTTTCATGCACTTATATTTTTTGCTTCCATTTTAGTCCACTAATTCTTCATGCTTTTCTCTCACCATGGACTGGTACAGTGGCCTGTGATACTGAGGAACTCAAGACTCACCCCACTTCTGTAAAATGAAGTGTTGTCTGTATAAAAGTTAGTGGTGTATGAATATGTTTATGTTTGTCACCACCAACAATGATACAGCAAATAATGTCTTTAGCATTTAACACTGATGATGATATTTTATGATATTTTTATGGAAATAATTGTGTCCCTACCCTCTATGAAGTTGAAACCCTGTAGTTACCCATTTATTGTCATACTGATCAATGCTGTTTGTTCTAGCATGAGCCTGAGTAGTTTGGACTCAGAGCAGGATGACCCATTCCTGGATCAGGGTGATAGTGCAGGCAGCACTAGATTGCTTGTGACCAGCCCAGCAGGAAGCCGACGTGCTACTCGTGGCACAGGAGGTGCTTCTACTCACTCACTAAATGAGGCAGACCTGCAGGTATATTAGCAGTTGCAGGAGATAGAGCTGACGTTCGCATCTTCGCAGCCTATTCAGTATTCAGGCTTTTAAGTGGACTCTTGTTTTGAGGTCCTGCTGTCCAAATGTGTATCAGTGTTTTGCCCATGCACATTACAGTTCTTACCTAACCCTCCCATACTTCTGTGTGCACTGTGCTTGTTAGCGTATTCATCTTAATTAAAATTAAATCTTTTGATTGAATTGCAGAGGCACCAAGGTTACAGGTTGGGGTTTTGAGGTTATGTTTATATTTTGTGTGGTATTCAGGTTCTCTTGAAGGGGTGCTGGAAAGTTGTGCCACCTGATTTATTATTATTACTATTATTATTATTATTATTATACGATATGTATGTCTCCTGTCACAGGCATTTCTTCCTGGTACTTCTCTTGAACCAGTGGTGATCCCCACCGCTCAGGCTTCAAGCTTCACATTGCAGTCCTTTCCGTATTATGTGTGATGTTCCAAGTATAGCTGTCTTTTTTAGTGAATCTATTGAGTGTTTTCCTGGTATAGTTTCCAAATTTTTCTTTAGGCTTCTCATTACTATTCCAGTGGCTCCAATTATTACTGGTACAATCGTACATTTCAGGTTCCACATTCGTTTTATCTCTATACACAAACTCTTGTATTTTAACTTCTTTTCCACTTCCTTTTGCACAACATTTCTGTCTGTGGGTTTTGCCACATCTATCAGTGTGCATGTTTTCTCTTTTTTGTTTATAATTATTATATCTGGCCTATTTGCTGTAACTTCTCTGTCTGTATGTACTGCTTGATTCCACAAAACTGTAACATCTCCCTGTTCACACACTGGCTTGGGCATGTGTGTGTACCATTTGTCTGTAGTTTCAATACCTAAGGCTTTGCATATTGAGTAGTGCAAATGTGTACAAACTTTATCGTGTCTCATTAAA
>Ga0131853_10012670_pt1 | contig 15454 bp, 12 predicted proteins | sample TergutLab28metaG_FD_92764 | JGI IMG/M metagenome (GOLD analysis project Ga0131853, IMG submission 92764) | Labiotermes labralis P1 segment gut microbial communities from Petit-Saut dam, French Guiana - Lab288 P1 (version 2) (version 2) | ecosystem: Host-associated > Arthropoda: Insects >...
ACTGCTTTCTGAATTGCCTCCGTTGTCTCATAACGTTGTCCGCGCAGCTGATCCTTCACAAATCCGAAAAGATGGTAGTCTGTGTCCACAGTCACACGCCTGTTGTCTTGAATGATCTCATCCCCTCTCTCCTTGTTGCGTTCAGTTGAGGCTGTTCGAAGGTGACTGCTCCGAGGCTGATCTTGGATGCTCATGTTCCCATCTTTAAAATGTTTCACCCATCTTCGAACACTGCTCGCACCCATGCACACACTTCCATAAGCACGCTGAAGTCTCTGGTAAATTTCTGCAGCAGGGATTTCCCCTTTAACGAGAAATTCGATGACAGCACGCTGGCGAAACGATATATCGTTGTCGGCCATTTTGTTAGGAGTGATACTGGTCACGTGATGCAAGCTATTGACGTCATGAGACACTCAAGGATAACGCAACAGCTGGTTCCATCTACCACCATAGTCTCCTTCGTCTGCTGTTCCCGGTTTGCATGCAAAAAATGGTTGCTCATGACTTTCGGTACGACCCTCGTAAATAATGCAGCATGTACAGTTATCACTGGCACTGTTTCAAGTTTATGAAACATATTTAAAAAATGTCAATAATGAAACACAAATTATCAAAGGTGTCCATAAAAAATTTCAACAAAATCTATGCTAGGTTTGGTTACATTGCAAAAGCATATTTAAGGTCCCTTACACCCTAAGCTTTATTATTATGAATTAATATAGCCCAAAATTTAAACTTCTGGACAACTTTTGGCAAGTCTCCAACAGTAAAACAAAATAAAAAAACTGTCCAGAGGTTTACATGGTGCTACTATGTCACAGATGGGCACAAAGACGTCTCAGTCACCCACATATAAGGCATTCATTCCTTTACTTCATAAAAATAGCCTATAAACAATTTTAAACCCCACTTCTTGGCTAGGTTACATTCCTACTGTGTCACAACATTCAGAGAAAAATCTTGCTCCAGACTTGGAGTCTCAGAGTTGAAAGTCAGGTTCAATGACTTGTTTGGCAACACTTTTGATAAATCTTTACACACATTCCAGAATTGGAGACTGCAGCAGCACAGCAGTTAACGTGCTGCGCTGCAAATCGGAAGGTCGCTGGTTCGATCCCAGCTGGTGTCAGTGGATTTTTCATTGACATAAAATTCTTCTGATTGCACTATGGCCCTGGGGTCGACTCAGCCTCTAACAGAGATGAATACCAGGAGTATTTCCTGGGGGTAAAGGTGGTCGGTGCTTAAGGCTGACAACCTACTACCATCCTGTGCCGTTGTCATGAAATCTGGGAACCTTAAATTCCTAAGAACCCTCTGGGCCTGTCCACGCCTGTAATGGGACTGCTTTACCTTACATTCCAAAATTAAAAATTAATTCTGTTACATATTTTTACAAACACAGCAATATAATGACTGAAACAAAAAGTCTTTATTACATTCCAAAAAAATAATAGTACACCTCTTTATGTCCACATATTCAAAACACATGTATATATAAATACTTCTTATTAATACTGGAAAAAACAACCACATTTTTATGGCAGTGAAAATTTTATGTGGGACATAAGTCACAAAGTCAAATTTTTAAATAAAATCAAATTAAAAATACTGTAATTTTTAAAGAACCATGCAAGCAAATAATCTTAAATGCAATCAATTAAGTTCTGCTGCCACTTTTCTAGACAGTTCTATTGTCATACCAATAACACTTCTGAAGAAGAAATTACGAGCATTATTCACATGCGTAAAAAGTCTTGGAACAAACAAAATATTTTCACCTTCAAATAACACAATCTTAACCGAACACTGTTAAATTTTCTGCACAAATAACAAAGAAATATTAATCCTATATTAAGACTCGATACTATGACTTTCAATGACTACTTCATTACCAGTACAGTAAGTATGGGCACATGTTTCTCACATTGCTTTAGTTCTATCACGTTAATGATGTACCAATACATCTCCATCTTCCTCACACAGTTAGCTCAATTACCCGTGGATCTTTTATTCATAAAATACACTTCAGTTCACTTCTTTTCTTACCCTAAAATGTGGTCCATGAAACACAACCACATACTGAAAAACACAATACTTTGTTATATTAAAAGTGCGGTCGGGGCGTGCTGCTGACTATCACCCCCTTCTAGTGCCGCGGTCATGGAAGAGTAGAGCTATACCTCTACCCATCCTCTGGGCCACACCGGGCCTGTAACGGGAACACTTTTTTTTTTTATATTAAAATATCAAATTTGGTGAATATGTAATTTCCTTGAACTGCACCTAAAAGAAAGTACGTTAGTGAAACATATTCCCTCGATGAAGATCCTGTGAAATCCTGCAACCTAACCTTCCACAGATCATAGGCCTAATGCCACCATGAAATTCTGAATGAATGGTTACAAAGTTATACAAGAACATGAATGATGAAAGCCATATTTGAGAAAATTCTGGTTTTTTTTTAAGTGAGTTATTTAAGAACACTGTCAAGTGCTAAGATTATATAGCTATGAGACAGACTAACGAATGAACATGGAGCATTGGTGGTATGAAAATGACAGGAAACCTCTATTCCTTAAAACAGAAATTGTTTTTCAATATAATAGCAAAGTGTAACAAAAAACAAGAATTTAATCATCGCTACTACTGTAATTTGCCTCCTTCCATAATAATACTTCTAGTTCTTATAACAAAATTCCATGGCTATTCAGTGAAACAACCATCTTACAGATTCAGACAATTTGCAGAGCTGGTTTTGGTTTCAGCTGATAATAAAGCTTTGGACATTTGTAGATGAACAGGGGTGTGGTAATTTCACTGCATTCAAGAGACACCTTATTACAATACTGTAAATTAAATGATCTAAGGTTTTCAAATCTCAGTAACACAGATGGTACTTGGAACAGAATAGCTTTACATAATTGACAACATATGTGTTAAATTAACAGAACAATAGTTTCGAAACTACGCCATCGCACCAGACAGAAAAATAAAACGCTCCATCATGGAAAAGGAGAAGGAGGAGGTGGAGGAATAGAAACAAAGAATTTAGGTGGCAGAGCAAGCAAAGAATATGAATGGCTTATAACATCAACAGGTGTCTTACATAACTAGCTGATAAAAAAGAACTATCATGGGGCATTTTGTTTGTGTGATTACTCTGGCCAAATGTCTGCTTTATCAGTAAACACTTAACTCTCTGATTGCCAGTGACTTGCTGCAAGGTAACCTGAACACTTGCAAATCATTTATTAATGTAGAGTGATGGAGTAAGAGTTCCTTGTAACAGAATGCATTAACGTATGACATGATGCATTCATCTGGCAAATTCCTTTCAAACTGGGCAACATCCAGTACCTGTTCTTGTAAACTTTCATTTACTTTTTCACCCTGCCTCTTTGTTCATAATTTTGCTACCAAGCACACAAAATTTTATGAACGGAATTTTAATTATCACATAAAATGAAAATAATTATTAGCTGGGTTTCATGGCCACTGCACTTGTAAGAACAAGCATCTTTGTTCAGGATCACTTTTTTATGACACCATTTACATCATCTGTACTTCAAGCTTAGCTACATGTATCATATATGAAGAAAGCAATAAAAAAACTATATAACCTTTTGCTTTCCTGTTGATTCCACTTTAAGATTCTGCCACAAGAAATATATCAACACTGTAAAGTAAGTGGCAAAATAATTTTAGAAATGATCAATCTCAGTTTACTTAAAACTGTTCACATTACATACCTCTATAAAGAACCAATATATCATAAAACAGAACAAAAGTAACTCATAATAAAACAGTTTTACAGATTAACTATTAAATCTGTTAAGATTTCAGTCACAAATCCAAGACTCTGGATTCATATTATACCTCTCATACTTAAGCCATAGGTCAATACAGGAAAGTCTAAAATAGCTGGATATATAGTCTGATTTACATGAGAGGCTACAATTTTCCTGTTCTCCACATCCAAACTAGCTCTGATGTCTAATCACCATCATACTTATTACATACCACAGACTCTGCCACTTGGGCTAACTTCAATTGTGGCAGTGTGGCATGTGCAAAGCTTGATCTCCATATCCCCATACATCTTCATGCTGCAGTGCTCAAGTACAGTGACAACTTTACCTTTACTGCACATTACTTTTCAAAACCATTACCCTACTGCAGCATAAACTGTGTAATGAGATTAAGGTACTATCTTGATTTGCCTGGGTGGACTGAGGAAAACCACAAAAAACCTTAGCCATAATAGCTGGTAGCATCCTAGCAGAGATTCAAACTGGGGACCTCCCAAATAAAAGTCTAGAGTGTCGCCACTACACCACTCTGCACAGGTGACATTTAATGCATTAATGGCACTACTTTACCAATTCAGTAACACGATGTGTTAAGATTACTAGACACAAAGGTGAAATGAAGATAATAAGCACTAGTAGATAATTTACTGTACCTGAACTTTCAACAGGTAACAACCTATGGCACATACATTATGACACAGCCGAATAAATGCCAGCATAATTCTTCAGCAAATTACAAATGTCAGTCATTGCCTGACTGTTCATCTCACAAGATGAGTCAATTATCTGCATGATGTTGTGTCAGTGACAACAGACAATCAGTGAGTGTGCTTATTTTGCTAGTTTTGATTAACATAACTTCTAATTTCAGTGGACAGATTTTGGATTGTTGGAGGGGCAATGTGTTTCAATTTCAAACCAATGGAACATTCAAAGACAAGATTTACAAGTATTTTAGTCATCTACTCCAGCTTTTACTCAAAAAATTTGCCCTCAGTTTTGAAATATTGCCATCTGTATAAAAAAGAAAATTAAAATATTGCCATCTGTATAAAAAAGAAAATTAAAATGACAATCATATGCACGGCAACATTAAGTAATTTCCACAAGAAATTCTCCAAGTAACTCACATATTTGGTAAAGAATGTCCGATTATCTTTAGTGTCTCCTCTTTCCCTTGCTTCTCTTTCCTTCTCTAGCTTCTGAATATAAGCAGCAGTATCAGGACTGAAACCAGTAAGTGAAAATTAACATTTAAGAAAAGAAGAACTGCAAATCACTACAATGATTTATTCTAATACAGAACATATATTAAAGAAAAGCACCATACATTAACAACTGTGCCCTAGAATTAAAAAATGTGTCCTAGATTCAAACCTACACATCCACCACAAAAAAACCGGTCAGCAAATGGACTGAATACTGACAGAATGTAGTCACCACTTACATCCTCAATAACTGTTTTCAATCAATTCATGTTTTATAAAATCTTCCTGTAAATTCTGCACAACGAAAAGCCTCGTATGGTGCAGTAAATATATCTCATAAAATATCAACACATCAAAGTATACAGAAAATACAAAACATTTCTGGGAGAAAAAAGTGACATAAACTCATTCCTAACAATTATAGAGTCTATTAATTTCTAGTTCCTACATAGTAACTTGTACTTCTTCAATGCATGTCTCAAAATACAATTATAAAGCAACAGCCTGCATTGCATCACACAGAAAATTCTTATGACAAAATTTCCTACGCTAGTGTGCAGTATAAAGTTGAACCATTTGGAGACGAGACATGTGAGTCTAGCACGGAAACTAATAAACTTCATGTGATATTAAAACCTATAACAAAATGTGAACTGCAGAAGCCACTGGTCATGAAATAGCATGACAAATATCTTCCAACCAAAAGAACAAACCCCTTGTTCAGAGGGTGCATAGAACAGTAAAACAGAAAGTAGCAACAGGCTGAAATAAGTACAGTGTACTGAAAACTGCTGTAAAGCATCATACACATATTACTGAAAAAATGTAAAATGGGCAATGCTTAGTAATTATGGTGTTGCTGTAAGTTCTGTACTTTGTCTGCATGCAGATTATCAAGTCTACCACTTCTCCAATTACAGCACACTTAACACTGAAATTCACTTTATTTCCAAATGCATGCACTAAAAACATGAGAGACCCAAAAGTACATACGTTGGTCCCTGCTCCATATGTTTCACAAACACAGTAGTATTAAAATGTTGTAAATCATCGTGACTGATATGGCGTCCTTCACATATGGCTGGCGATGTTGACATGGAAACAGCAATTACTGAACCCATATGGTCCAGCGAGACTGTTAGAACATCTGACAAATGAGATTCAGTCAAAGAACACTGCAAACAAAAGAAACACAAAATTAACATAAATATTAATTCAGTTTAAACCTTATGTGCCTATGACAAATACATACACAGCAGAGTATGACACAGATATAAAACAGGAAGTGTCTATCTACAAACCTTACCGCTTTCACAAATGTGAGAAATGATGTCTCTTTGCCATCCATACTTTGGACAAATGCACGCAACCGATACAGCCCGTCTTTTTCAGCAATAGTCTGAAATTAAATTGGCAACTGTTAGAGTGATGAAATAGATTCAGCTTGCGAGCTTCCACATTTGAAATGTCAGCCCAGTTCTGTTAAATGAACTGTAAATGAAAAGTAATATGGCAAGTCCAGACTCCTGGCTGCACACTAGCTGTGGGGACCACCCATCCTCTTATCCAATGGATACTGAAGACTCTTCCCTTGGGCAGCAAAGCAATGACGATGTGAAACTGACTTTTCATTTCACTTACTCCTGACATTACAAAAGCATGGAGCTATGCCTGCAAGCCCCATATGTCTTCATACTGTGGTACTTAATTACATGCTGGGCTAAGTTTAACTTTCTAAAACTTATTTCAATAGTCAATTGTTGCATTTGATGTTGAATGAATGAATGAATGGTATTTGGGTTCAAGCCCTTCTGGGCCCGATGCACCTAGGTGCATTTGATGTTACGCAATCTTTGGAGCTGCTCAGTTTTCTTCTGCTTGTTAAAATAACCTGTAAGTCTGTAACTCAGTTACAAATTTCAGCCTTCATTTATCACATTCAATAGGTTTCTCAACCATTTGTGTTCTGCAAGGCAAATTGTAAATCTTACAGCACGATCTATAATTTTTTTCTGTTCACACTCTATACCTCCTGGGGATGGGAAAGACAACATATGCAATACACCAGCAGACATACAAATATTTCTGGAACATTCTAGTGGTCACATGGTTTCTGCACAGATGGTTAAAACAATTTTATTTTTGCACAAACAAGTGTCATGTTCTTGGTGGGACATTTATTGATACTGTAAGTTTACTCAAGTCGGATGAGCCTGAGCAATTGAAACTTGGTTCCTAGGAGACTAGCTTAATCACCCACAATATGCATTTCATGAACAGAATTCAGTTTCATGTGACATTAAAATAAAGGTTAACAGTACAAGATTACAGCTGACAAGCAGCCCACGAAAACTTCAACGGACAATTCAGTTTCACATAACACAAAAGTACTGCAGTAAAAGATTAGAGGTGACAAGCTGTATACATAAGAAGTTCAACAAACACTTCATCAAGAAGGATGCTTACATCAGACAGTCTTACTTACCACTGTAAGACATCTATTTTAGTACTGCACTACTGAATTTGTACATCTTTATTGTCCTGTTATATTGAAATACAGATTACTTACTTTTAATTTCTGCCTGTCTTCTACTGAAAGAGCACCCTGCTGTAATGTCATGGCTCCTGTTCTTATGCTTTGAATATTAACTGTTCCTCTGTCAAAAAACTGGGGTTCCTTAACTTGATCAAAGGAATGCTGAAGATTAACTGTCATATGTCCATCATATTCCAAAACATCTGGCTGAAACTAGACATGAAATTACTAGTCAAGCACCTGTGACAGCTGCTGAACTGAGACACACAATATAACTGCTCTGTATTAATAATAAATACAAGAAACAAAATTAGGTACATACTGTATTTACATGAGTCAGCCACATTAAGGTAATTAGATTGGTTTATATTATGGCGAATAATATTATATAAAACCCAAATCCAGTGCCCCACTAGGAGTATTGGCTACTTCATAATTTTGTTTAGTAACCATTAATAATCTGAATATTCAGTGACAAACAACTTGCTTTGTTGCCACGACATTATAAATTAGGTACCTACATTTCCTCAGAATTTTATGTATAGCACCGACACCCCTCACCATTTCACAAACTGTCAGCAAATTTGTATGGGACATATGATACAGATCATACAACCAATGTACAGACTGGAGAAACAAGAATGTGGACACGTTTCCTACTTGCGAAGCTCTTAATTTTGTAGTTTTCTCCACCCATCCTGCAACTTCATACTTCCTGGTCTACAGGACATCCTCAGCGCCCTGTTCATTCCTTTACTCTCAAAGACAAAGCCTCATATTCCTGCACCCCGTGCAGACACAGTTCAACTGATAAAATTTACCGCAAATATCCAAGGCGTGTAGACGATAAGGAATCCATAAACATATTGCAACATTGGCACATGCATGACAAGTTCATATACAATAGAGGAAATCCAACACGTTCTCAACTCCAGCAACACTCATTACAACTATGGAACGAATTATACGACCACCGATAGCAGACACATCCAATCTTTAGGACCTGTGGTGAATGGTGTGGAGACGAATGAGATCCATGAAACATGGAATCATGGATCATATTCAAGATTTGTTAGTCAATGTTAATCCGTGGTAATGCGACTATTAGTGCTGCCATCAATTGACGCAAGTTACTTGTGACGTTGACAAACAGCGTCAACACCTGTATTCCCGAGTACAACACAAAATATTTGCATTGTTACATCTACCAAAAAAGAATACAACAAGCATAACCTAATTTCAGTGAGTGGTTGCATATTTACAGCCAACAATGCTCCATTTCCAACATTAATGCACGACAAAAAAATTACAGTACTCTGAAAACAACATAATTCCAGGAATATACTTACAAACATAAGAATAAATTATAGTGGTACATGCCATACAAAAGTAATGAGCACATTATGTGCAATTAAGGTTGACGACGAGGTTGTGCATAAAGATGGGTATGTTTCAACAGGTGCTTTTTCACTAAATGGGCATGACAGTTCAAACATCATGTCAGCAAAGAATGCTGTGCTTAAGGTTCCCACTTCAGGCCGCAAATCTACCAATATGCAATCCACAGACGGACATCTTCCCTTTCACTAATGCCACCTCACGACAATATATATATATATAATATTAAACACCAGCAACAACCACTACCTCCACCACGACAACGCCATCACACCAACACACCACCAGTAACCATTGGGGTCCCCCAGGGCTCAATCCTGGGACCACTACTCTTTATAATATATTTGAGTGATTTGCCATGCGGATCACACCAAGGAGCTCAACAATTACTAAAAATGATGAAAAGTTTCAAAATCAAAATTAATTGTACGTTAGATTACATGACAGGATGATTCTCAGCGAATGGATCAGCCTTGAGCATGGAGAAGACAAATATAATGAAATTTACTTCAAGTCATCACCAGAATGAAGCCTTCCAAATTATACATAAAAAATATAATAATTTGAATTAACAAAACAAAATTTTTAGGACTAGAACTTGGCGAAAATATAAGCTGGAAGAAATATGTTCAAAAAATTTTATCTAAATTAAGCAGTGCCTGTTACCTGGCTAGAAGGATGTATCCATGTTGTAAATCAAATACTCTCAAAATGATTTACTTCGTTTCGTTTCATGCTGTTATGGAATGTGGTATCATATTCTGAGGAGACTCAGTATAAAGTAAAAGAATTTTCCATCAACAAGAAAGAATAATTAGAATTGCGACAGGATCTACTTCAACGACTTCATGTAAATCATTATTTTAAAAATTTGAAATAATGTCTCTGACCTCCCAATTCTTACTTTCCTTGATGAGGTTCTTCTCATCAAATTTGGAGATTTACCAATTTAATACTTCAGTACGTAAGCAGTCCATAACGAAACCGAAATTGTGAAATAGCGAGCCAGCGAGCGCGCGCAGCACGCTCGCTATGGTGGCGTAGTGCAGCGGGGACCTTAGGCTTCATTCTGAAACTAGCAGCATCATGCCATATCATTTAGTCATAGTGTTACACGTGCTTGAATGAACGTGTGTTTAGTACTCTCGGCGATTTTTTGCAAGGTGATAAATGAGGGATCTTGAGGAACAATGCGTTTGCATCAAATTCTGTTTCAAATAAGGAAAAACTTTTACGGAGACTTTTCAAATGTTGTAACAGGCTTATGGAGAGGATTGTTTTTAGCCGTACGCAATGTCACAAGTGATACCAGCGTTTCAAATCGGGCAGAACGTCCATCGAAGACGACCCCAAATCTGGACGGCCCTCCACGTCAATGGACGACGATGACGTTGAGAATGTGCTTGCTGTGATTCATCAAAATCGTCGCGTAACTGTCCGTGAAGTCGCCGAAGAAGTAGGAATCTGTAAAAGTTCGTGGAACCTGATTTTAACCGAAAAACGGAAGATGCGTCGTGTTGCCGCAAAATTTGTGCCGCGTCTGCTGACGCGTCACTCCCTATTCATGAATTTTTTTACGAAACATGAGACGATTCTTGTACCCCAGCCGCCCTACTCTCCAGATTTGGCCTCTGCGGACTTTTTCTTGTTCCCGAAGTGGAAATCCGTACTAAAAGGTCGCCGATTTCATACGGTAGAGGAAATAGAATAAAATTCTATACGGGATCTTGGCGCCGTCCCGCAAAACACGTTCCAGGACGCGTTTCAGAAATGGAAAAAAACGTTGGAAGCGGTGTATCAAGAGCGGAGGATAGTACTACGAGGGTGACAAGTTTGATCAAGCTGTAAGTAAAGCAATAAATTTAAAAAATCTGTTTCTTTATGGACTGCCCTCGTACATAATCCAAATACTAGGCTCAAATTAAAACTGCACAAACCAGCAGCGAGATTCACAATGTATCAGAGAAGTCTTTATTATAATAGCATAAACATTTATAATAAACTTCCAGATGATCTTGCTGATGTAGTATCAAATAAGAAATGTTTTCTATTGCAATAAAAAAAACCTAACTGATAAACCCTTTTATTCAGTAGAAGAATACTTGAATGCACAATGACCCATGATGAGAGGCAATATGAGGTAGTGTTTGCATAAGTGTATAAACTTGTCATACTGTATTTAGGCTATGTAATTCATGAAATTGCGTATCAATGTGTACTTCTAATATTTTTAATTTTGTACGTGTATATTCATTTATTAGTGTACGCCTGATAGTGTTTGTCAAATCTTGAGGATATGTTTTATATCCGAAGCCTAATGGCTTACTGGGATTGATGAAATGAAATGGCATGTATGTACCACCATAAACACAAGGACGACGAACCCCATCACCACCACTACACCACCACCCGGCTTAAACTGCTGTTTCTACGCGCAGGCTGCTTTATTTAAACCCTGTCCGTACCGCGCAGTAAACACGTTTTATCTCGGTTGTAAAAAACAAACAGTTTATGGCGTAAGTTGGACAAGTCGCTGTTTGTTCTGAGATAAATAGAAAACACACAAATACAGCACAAGCAGAGCGTACAATTGAATGTTAAACCCATGGATCAGAGTTGACTGCACTTTTGCCACCTTTTGTGAAAAATGCGAAGTGGTAACTAATTGGGGTCAATAGATGTCGCTCAAAGCCGCCAAGTTTCCTACCTGGCCGACCCCACTTGCCAAGGCGTGCATGGAATAGAGGACCGATGCTCTAGCTCACAGATTATCTAGTATAGATGCTCTAGGGTGAGGCGCGTATTGTCCTGTGAGAGATGCGTATGTTGTTGGTGTCACACTCTTTTCCGTAAATTATTTGAAACGTATACAGACATGGCAAAGATCTGTGTTTTTATAATATTATCAGGATTTTTTATTAGTCAAGGTAACTAGTTTGAGTATAATTGTATTAAATATCGAATTGGGTGTGGCGGATGACTTAACCTGTCATTCATTTATGTTTCCTTTGAACATCGTGTACACCAATTTTATTTCAGTATCTACCTGGTCTCCTTTGAGTCTTTATTGCTACCGATGTGTATCCACACATCCCGGATGTGGAACGCCGTTTAACTGGCTTTGGTACTGGGGTGAAGTTTGTCCAGAAGATGATGACAAGTGTGTGAAGATCATTGAAAGGAAGGGAGGTAATACTTGTTGAATGTAATATGTGTGAGTTTCTTTGCTGTCTGCAGTTCAGGGCGTGCAGTTACCCTTCTTTGCCCGGGTTTTAGCTGTGTGTTAACTGTTGTAATTACTCGCATTACATGTGACATTACTGCTATTGTAAACTTTCGGAAACCATTTAGTAGTGTAATTTATAAAACGAAATTTGCGGCGGGTCAAATATAGAACATTAAGGATTCCTAGTGCTGTAAACAACTGGACGTAGGTTAACTCAGATAAGTTGCAACAAATTCAGAAATGCGCGGTATAAGACATAAATATGATTCTGCCACATGTTAATCTCCCTGTTGACCAAGAAGGTTACCACTATGCGGGAAGCGAATAATACAGTGTGCTTCCTCCTAACATTATAATCTTAAATTGTGATATGAAAGTATTTTAAGTCAGTGCTGAAAGAGTGTGAATCTGACTTATAGTGTGTAGCAGTTAATGTTGTTTTAAACTTTGCTTTTTCATTCATGTATATTCACAAGTCTGCTTGGTAAAATATTGATCATTGTGATATGAGCAAATAATGTACTTTGCTGAAAAAAACATGATAGGATGGCAGTTGGTCTATGAAGTTTTAACACTAGGGTGCAGCCGAGTTTGAAATTTTTGTAGGTAATTTACAGTGAATTTTATTAATGAAAATAATAATCACATGGAGAAGTAATATCTTATATCTGTTAAACAAACTTGTGCTTGAATTTCTATGTTTTGCATGAACTTTAATTCTAAAAATTTTGTTTAAAGTTGATATCTGCTTATGGTAAGATGAATTACCTCCCAAAGTTATTCTGTATTCTACTATAGAGTGAAAATAAATTCTAATTTTAATTGTGCCTTCTTGTGGAAAGGGAAATGGATGTGGCCCTTGGAGCAGAATGTGATTTTGCACATTGGATTAGGAACCAGTTATTTTGATACTTGCTGGAATTGGAAGTATCTCAAGTATCGTATATGATGTACCACTTGACATTGCAAGTAACTTGATTTTTGGGAACCTGTAACATTACAGTGGTGATGTATACCCACAGGTGAATCTGAGTGTTTGTTGCTACTAGAACAAGTGCAAATAAATGTAACCTAACAATCATATTCAGTGTTATTTGGTAGCACCATTCTTTTTTAATGCATCTAATCATATATCCATTCAGTATCAAGCTTATAAAATTGCATGGCCTGTTCACCTGGAGAGGTAAAATGTTGGCTAACTTGTCAGTTGCTCATGATGAAATTTTAAATTCTTGCCATTTTTGGTGTTAAAGAGGCATGAGTTATACTAGGAAAATAACAAGTGTCTATGATTATTTTTATTTTGAAATACAGATTTTTGTTATGTTCATGTGGTATTAATGAGGGTAGATACAAGGGAAGAACTTCTCTTTCTTTGTGCTAACAGTTCTTGTGTGCATTTTTTTTACTGTATTATTCACATGGTTTATAGTGATGCTGTCTGTGTTTAATATCAAACAAAAAGCGTGAAGTGTAACTGAATTGATTTTTGTCATGCATTTTAACTTTTTCAGTGTTTTATTTTTGTAACTGTGCAGTAACATGATGGAAGAAATTGCATGAAAGTGTACCCTTTATTAATATCCATCACAGGTTACTACTAAAATGGTCAGATTCAGGATGAAGTTGGTGAGACATGTAGAAGAATCAGAGAGATGAGAATTGTGTACATAATTCTACTGTATGGAGCTTGGGAAACCTGACCTAAGTGGGAGGATAATACTAAGGTGTTTCTTAAACAGAATGTTGACAGGAGTCACCTCTCAAAAGGGTACAGTGGTAGGTTTTTGCAAACATTATACTGAACTTGGGTTCCAGATGAGCAACTGCAAGCTTCTCAGAATAACCCTGCCGCATGGAGTTGGCATAATAAGTGTGTGTCTGTTTGGAGTAAATTGTGACTTTTTGCAGCTGTGCTGCTAGATTTTCTAATTAAAGGATAGCACAGTCCCTATAGCAACCCACTACAGGCTGGAAGGCTGGATGGTCTGAGGATCGAATCCCGGTGGGGGCGAGATTTTCCACACCTGTCCAGACTGGCCCTTGGTCCAACCCAGCCTCCTGAACACTGAGTAACAGGTCTCCTTCCGGGGGGGGGGGTAAAGCTGACACTGCATGACTTTGACCACGCAATCCCATCTAGTTCTGAGGATAAAGAAAGAGGAGAGGTATACCTCTATTCCTGCTCTGGGCCTTCATGGCTTGTTCTAGGTTGAACTTTACTGTACCTTTACCTTGTGCTTCTGTTATTTTTGTAATGTTTATAGCTTCAGTTCAGTATTTTAATGTGAAAATTTTTTGCAGTTTCAATAACCTCTTTGTGCCTAATACTACATTGTTAACCAGCATTTTGTGTCCTCTAGCGGAGACCATAATAACGCGTGAATGTTTGAGTTCATTGCGGGCTGTACGCACTGACATACCAGCTGATCACTATGAGGGTTGCCGACCTGCTGCTACGGATGTGCGTCTTGCTCATTATGTCAATAACTCAATTAAGGAATTGGATATCAAAAGGTATGCTTTTACCACTGCCCCTGTTAGACTATCATAACCTCTGGTAGTACTACTGTACACAATTTATAATTCATTACCTATCACTGAGTAAGTATATTTAAAAAATTTGCGTTCCAAATACAAAACCCCGCAAGAAAACATTTCCTCAGTTATGCTGAGGAATCCGGTTTTGAGGGTTGTTCCCAAGATGCATGAAAACTTATTTGTTAACCCCTGTTGTACCACAAGATTGAGGTGCTGTTCCAGCATTGCTTACTGAAATATATCATGATCTTGAAAAAGATATGCATCACCTTTTTAGAAGGGATAATTTAGAGAAAATTAATTTATTTGTCATCATTGTTTGTATGTAATAAGAAATTTTTATTAATTTGTTCTGCTATTTGTTAAGGACTGCCATATTTCATTTATGTCGTAGAGTGAAAAATTATTCTCATTGTAAGGTTTGACGTGTATTGTGGACCCCTGTAACAGGAACGATTAAACTGCGCTGATGTTAAGCAAAAGAAAACGTTAGGCAAAAATAATGAATTTCACATTGTGAGCCACATTATTGGAGGCCACAATTGTGTGTATCTGTGTTAGCTGATTCATTGTTATGCTTTGTGAATGCCAATGCTGCATTTTTTAAACAACTTTCATTCCATAAGAGGTGGGGGGGGGGGGGGGGGTGTTTTTTGTAATCCCATTCTTTGGTGGTTTTTTGTGCCCAACACCCCATCCCCTACTTGGTTTCGTTTTTTTTTTGGTGGTG
>Ga0131853_10012672_pt1 | contig 15453 bp, 6 predicted proteins | sample TergutLab28metaG_FD_92764 | JGI IMG/M metagenome (GOLD analysis project Ga0131853, IMG submission 92764) | Labiotermes labralis P1 segment gut microbial communities from Petit-Saut dam, French Guiana - Lab288 P1 (version 2) (version 2) | ecosystem: Host-associated > Arthropoda: Insects >...
CAGGACCTTCCGAACACTGACATCTAGCCAGCAGTCCGGCATCTAAAGTAGACACATCAATACACATATTACAACAATACCCATCACACAGTACACACAAGTAACCAGTCCACAACCCATTACCCAGTACATCAAAACCTAGTACAACAAAACAACAAATCCAGTACCTCAACTACCCCTACGACCAATACACAGTACATCAATTTCACTTAAGGCAAGCACAAGCTGCATAAGATGTTCGAAAGCTTGGAAATCATGTGATGTTTAGCGCATAAAGTGACATATTTGGTATTGAAAGTACTTACATCACACTACGCTACGACGGTAAGCCGTAGGAAAGTATGCAATGCCATAAAATCTAAGTTTCTATAACATGAATTTGTTACTGAATAAGAATATTTCGGTGTAAATTTGTGTGATGATACCGGTGGCCCTGCGGTAAAAGGCATAAGTCTGGGGGGGGGGGCACTCGATTGCTGGGATCGCGGGTTCGAAATCCGCTTAGGGCATGGATGTTCGTCTTGTGTTTGTTGTGTATTGTGTCAGTAGTGACCTGCACCATCAACTGATCTCTCATTTAGAGCAATCCTACTGGGGGTATGTGTAATTGTATGTGGTGTAGAAACATGAACAATGAAACTGCCTAGGTCTGATCAGGGCTGTAGTGGCACAAAAAAACAAGGTTTTTGTGTACGGAGTGTTTTGTGTTATATTGATGTGTTGCGTACCTTTTTACATGTCAAAGCGCACGTGTTTCTCTGTCACTGGCACAGCAGGGATAGTGACAGAGCAACACGTTTTTTTTAAAAAATGTAAAATAACATCTCAATTATTTTAATTCTGAATAATGCATTCGTATACTACACGTTCGTAATTTTAGTGGCCTGAAAATGAACAACATTGGTCATAGCATGTTGGTCTACTAAACTTTTTAACAGTAATAATAATTTGTGCTGATGATATTTAATCCGTTATAATTCTAATAACTCAAATATAAAATTTTAATTCGTAGCATCTTCCCCCCCCCCCATTTGTTGAATATACACAGGTTGATATTCAAACCTGATTAAAAAAAATAATCATTCAACCCGTGGCTCAAAGAATTATTGAGAAACTGATAGGCGCTCTTCCGACGACCAAATTACTTGACTCTTTATTCCCTGCAGTCTCTTCGTCGCCTGTGTAAGAGCTGTCACCTGCCCAGAGCGATTGAAGGCGATTGCATTTTCCTAAACCAAAGCTCTTTAAGACCCAGTTTTATACTATTCCGTCTTTGTATAAATATTCAAATTGTTGCCATCCACAAGATCCAGTTGACACACATCTGTTTTTTGGACACTTCACCCTCGTTATGTTCATAGCTAATTAAAGATGCAGATTAAATCTTGTCAAAACACAACACTGTATTAATTCTGAGGTCAGCTACATGTTTCGACCAAACATGATCATCATCAGAATTACCACAAGAAAGAAAACTATATACACAACTGCAATGTGATTCGTATCTCAGTGCTTTACAGACGTTATTATGTAAAAATACTACATAGAAAAGGTGGAAGTTCTTCGGCATAAAAATGGTAGGAAATGAAAAGTGTAAGATTTAGAAAATTTTTAAAAGACAGGGGTAAAGCTAAAACAATACCAGAGACTAAAAGTATTGAAATAGAAAGAATTTTGGCACTACTTTGGAGACCGTCTATGGATATCTGTTTATAGTGGTCCCTTCTTTATAGATACTTTCTGTGAAGAGTTTATCGTTCTCTCGAGGAGAATGGTGAAATAGATGGGTCGTTGTTTTTCGTACTATAATCCTGAGTGATAAGAAAATAAGAGAAAAGTAATTTGTATTTTAAGTATGTTAAAATAACGTGGTGAATAAGTTGATTTGGGTAATAACAGAAACAGAATTAGACTTACTTGTGTTTGAGTTGGTAAACGTTTGCAAGTATTATTGGATGATTTTTCTTCGATATTAATCCTCGCTAATTCTTGTATATTTAAAAGTGCATCATTCCGAAACATGATTTACGTAATATGTTACAGATAGATGTGGCATGTCTCTCTTTGGTGGTGTATAACATGCTTGTGTGAATCGATTGAGAGGAGGAGGGATGGGGTATGATTTACGTCATACGAACCTCACCTACAAGAATGGCTTCAAAAATTGCGTTTGGTTAACTAGAGTGCAGTGTATGTACCTGTCTAACACAACTTTATTTGATGGTAGAGTTATATATAGTATTTACTACATAAGGTACAACTACATGTTTCGGCACTTGACAGTGGCCATCTTCAGGTTGTACATGAAATACTTAGTAAGAAGCTATACGGGGCTTATTATGGGCTGTATACAGTGGTACAGTACAGGAGGTGAGGTTGGCACGAGATCTTGTATGGGTCATGGAGTTTGGGAGGTGTAGGTACATGAGGGGACTCTGTTATTTTATATTACGTCTAAGTTAATACAGTTAGGTCTGTGGTACAACGCACATAATATGATACCATAGACCTAACTATATTAACTTAGCCATAACATATAATAGCAGAGTCCCCCCATGTACCCATACCTCCCAAATTCCATGACCCGTACAAGATCTCGTGCCCACCTCACCTCCTGTACTGTACCACTGTATACAGCCCATAATAAGCCCCGCATAACTGCTTACTAAGTATTTCACGTTCAACCTGAAGATGGACATTGTCAAGTGACGAAACATGTAGTTGTACCTTATATAGTAAATACTATATATATATATATATATGTACCATCAAATAAAGCTGTGTTAGACAAGTACGTACGCTCCACTCTAGTTGGTTTATTGAACACAACGGGGATGACGAACATTATGATTATTGTGTTTGGTTGTTCTGTATATTTATGACTATACTATTATCATTTACAGTTTCCTTCTTCGTAATATATATATATATATATACATACACACATATGTTTACATATACGTATACATATGCATATATACACTAGAAGTTTTGAATAGTGTCCATACGTGTACCCTTTTTGTTGAAATGCAGTATTTCCGTATTTTCCACATTGCCATAGAATCGGCATGTTCTGGAAGATAATGTTCGAATTTTGAGGGGGAGTTACTGTTTCCAAGGCTATCGACTTAGGTGAGGTAAATATTTGTATAAAATAACATGCAAGCCATTGAGATCTCAAAAACATTACAGCTGTGTAAATATTTTTATTTTCTTTCTTGTGGCCAGCTTGATGATGACCATCTTTGGTGGAAACATGTAGCTGATATGAGAACTAAATATTTCATTATGTTTTGACTGGATTTTGGTCTGCAACTTTGATTAATGTGCGACATAAAAGTTAGTAAATTTTGTGACTTGAATTTTGAAAAGTTATTATAAACAGTCGGAAGGACATTACAAAGGAAAATGCGGCAAACAAGGAGAAATTACAAAATGAACGGAAAGAATGGAGGTGAGGACAGCTGCACTGGAGGGAACGTGATGTTAACAGAAAAGTTATAATTAATGAAAGTAAGCGGCCGACGGTAACTGGAAATGAAACTTTACAGGAAGTCTTTCGCAGCGGGAGTTCAGCTGTTTTATCATTTTTAAGCCGAAAGAGTTATATACTAGTTCATAGTACATTAGACAGGTTTTGTATTATTTCAGTTGAACTTTTCCACGCTGCTTCTGAGGAAAGAACGTGCCACGCATTCGTATTTTGTTTGTCATAACAGACACGTTTTCTTCACATCAGCGTAAGTCTGGTGTTGTGCGCGTCTCCCAATACCTATCACACACAAACATAAAACATCATCTTCTTTTCCTTCTTCTTAGCCCGTACTTGACTAAATATCTTCCTCTAGGTGCACGTCTGCCCTATGCTGTGGCTTGCTACAAACATTGCATTTACAAACAAACAGACATGTTTAGCGTATGGCCAAGAAGCACTAAGAGAAATGTGGCTTTTTCTGTAGTCCGCATTTTTATGTCTTGATGTTGTCAGAACTGCGTCATTCTGTTTCAGTGACGTTACGAAAACATTGCATTGTACAGTGCGGGGTATGTCTTGTGTTTAGTGGTTGCTGAAATGAAATATTCTTACAATTTTATTGTGTTGGATATTTGGTTGTGATACAAGGAAAGAAGTCTAACCCCCTGGAAGCCTGACATTCAGTTGAATAAACTTCATAAGTTGTGTTATCTCACAGAAAACAAAAATACACACCATTTACAATGACATTGTAGTTAATGGTGTTTAGGGAAATAATATTTATGGACTATGGCAATCATGTGGAACACACAAAAATCCTCAGTAAGTAAAGTCTTCTGTGTTCATCATCATCATCATGTTCCTGGAGGGTTAGACGTGTTTCCTGTTCCTTGATCCTCAAGATGAAGTTGGTCCGTCCATCTGTTCCTCGGTCGTCCTATGTTCCTTTGTCATTTTGGTTTATATTGTAGTACTTGTTTTGGTAGTATGTGCCCATCCTCTGTACATGTTGTAGTCACTTTTTCTGGTACTGTTTTATTTTCCTTACTATATTCTGTGCTCCCGTTTTTGGCCTAATACATTGATTCTTTTCTTTATCTAGTTTTGTTATTCCAAGTAAGTGTCTCAAAAATTTATTCTGTGCTGCTTCTAAGCGTTGTTCCTCTCTTTTCTTCAGTACCCAAGCTTCACTTCCAAATTTCAATGCTGCTTTAGCTGTAATGTTTTAAATTCTTAACTTTGTGTCTTCTGTGTTGTACGAACAAAACAAGAAAGCTTTACTACGTTGGACGTAGTTCATTTGCTCCATTGAATTACTTAAGTTTTTAACATAATCTTCATCCTTTAACTGCATAGAAAGACACGCACCATGGAGTTATGTACAGTCAGTATTTAGTCGACTGTCAGTATTACACTGGCATAATTTATGTTGTACAGTTGTACATATCGTCGACATTAGCATGACGTAGATTGCGAAGTCATTTTATGTGTCATTCGTTTGTTTCGAGGGAGAGTAATTAATTTAGAAACATTATTTTATTTAAGCCCAAATTTTCTTTTATTCCTCGAATGTAATTTATTCCAGAAAGTTTATTTTTGAACGTAACGAAGACCGTACAGTAAATATCGAGCAATAAATCAATATTTAATTAAATTAATTTTCAATCTCAATCAGACCAACGTAATATTCTTCATGAAAAAAATCTTTAATTCAGAAACAAAATAGAGAAGAGATATTTTACTGCCATAGAGCAAATCATGCCCATTCATTCTATGAGAGAGGAGACGCAGAGCGTTCATAAAGTAGCTTAAAACAGAACTCATTTGAAATGTCAGCTTCTACACAATTCTCCAAAATGCGTTACTTAGTTTGAGGTTTCCATGGGCTAAAGCGGGATAGTGAAATCACATGTTCACCCCCGCCCCCCTCTCCCATCGTCATTTTCGATTCTTGTCATGATATAGGCCTACATTGAAACATCACCGGCCTACACAAAACAGGAAAATAAGTAAATAATAAACATTAACCCTTTCAAATGTCCTGCCTGCATCGCAGAAAATTAAGTATCGTGAGAATAGAAAGTATTATTCAACGCGTTCACAAATGAAATTTGTGAAAAGCGTGCCTGTTTTGTTCACCATGTTTATCTGACCGTACGCCAGTCTCCCCGCATTAAATATCTCACAACCAATGAACAGCTGTTTAACTGAGAGGACGCTTCTGACATGTGTTTTTGGAGAGCGTTACTAATATTTGTCGTCCATTTCATTCCTATAGCAAAACCTCGCATGTGGTTCTGCACGCGTTTTTACGCACACCTCCAGCGTCAATAGCTATATATATATATACATACATACACACACACACACACACACACACACGAGGGGTGCTGATAAGTCCTTAGCCCTACCAGGAAGGAGACAAGCTACAGCGACCAAACTCGCGATTTATTCAACGTATTCCCCACGAAGCTCAATACGCTTCTTAGCCCTTTGCTCTAACTTTTGCAAGCGACTAAAAATAATTCAGAAGGTTGTCCGTCCAACCAGGTCTCCGCGACAGCAATGACCTCCGCGTCGGACGAAATGCGGTGACCTTTCAATTGTTTTTCAGTCCAGGGAACAGATGGTAGTCCGACGGGGTCAGATCCAGAGAATAGAGTGTGTGATCAAGACATGGAAGCCCAGGTAGGTCAGTTACTTCTGGGTTGCAAGTGTCCGGTGAGCCGGGGCAATGTCGTGCAAGAAAAAGACCCCCTTGGTGAACTTCCCGCGACGTTTTTCCTTCAAAAGTCCTTCAATTGCACCAGTAGAGATGATTAATATTCCGCGTTGATAGTTTGGCCCTTTGGAAGATAATCAATGCGGAGAATGCCGTCTTACCCCAAAAAATCGAGGCGAGAAATTTTCCAGCGGAGTTTTGCACTCTGAATTTTTGGGAGCGGGTTGAGCCGCTATGCCGCCACCCCATTGATTGTTGCTTTGTCTCCGGTTCATAGTGGTATAACCAGGTTTCGTCCATGGTCAGCAATCGCGACAGCAAATCATTTGGATCGCGCCGAAAAAATCCCAAATGTTGCTCAGACGACTGACACCGTTGACTTTTTTGATCCACGTTCATGCAATTCGGGACCCACTTCGCGGAGAGCTTCCGCATGTCCAAATCTTCATGAATGATGGACCCGTCCCGCTCAGGTTAGATGCTCAGTTGCTCAGCTATTGATTTAGCTGAAATTCGGCGGTCTTCCAAGATTAGCTCGTGAATTTGATCAATAATGTCCGGAGTGGTCGCTGTTTTGTGTCGTCCAGGACGAGGCGCATCACAGGTGGCAAAATTACCACGTTTACACTGGGTCACCCAGCTTGTGACGGTGGCATACGATGGTGCATATTCCCTTAATGTTTCTGTCAAAATGGCGTGAATTTCCTTGGGCGCCTTGCCTTGCAGGGGGGAAAAAACCTAATGACAGGTTGCATCTCCATGTTGTTGAAATCGCGCGCGTAGCCTGACGTGCTTTCTTTCAGCCACTCTAACAAGAAAGGACTTACAATTCGGCACATGAACAGACCCCTCTTTCCAAAGACACTATCGATTCCGTCCTACGACGTTCGGAAGTAGGTCGGGTTAAGGACTTATCAGCACCCCCTCGTAAACAATGTGTGTACAAAAATTTTGTCTAGAAATATTAAACCCATTTTTTGCCAAATTCCTGTTTTCCCTTCGTCTTTAGCATATGGAATTTCCGTTTAGTTTCTTTTAGCCGTAGAAGAGTCTCACTTATTCTGATCAAATTTTATGTTGCACGCCATTGAAACATTGTCAAACTGTATAAACTTTCGTAAAGTTTGGCACAGTGGAATTTTACTTAAATGTCTAAGGACGGATTCTCAAAAAAGCCGGTCTTTCCCGTACATAACCTGTTCTACTCCTTATTGAATTCCGCATTTTCTAAACCATTTTACTTGCTTGTAACGTTACTCAGCCGTGTCAGTAACAAGTGACAGCAATTATATCTCGGTGCTGAAATTCGGAAATTTTTGGGTGAAGAACCCAAGTGAGTGGAATGCCATTATTTACTCCTTGAACGTCAGCGGTAGAGGACATAACGTTTGTGTGTATATTTTGACTTCTGAACATTGCTTCCTGGGGAAAGCCTATAGATGGGTCACTACATATTGGGGCCAAACCGTTACATCATTATTATTATTATTATTATTATTATCATAATCATAGTAATCATCATCATTATCGTAATTACCAAGTCATCATCTTTACTTCAGATTTCATAACGATGATAGATAGCAGCATGTACTGAGGCAGTGTGATGTAGCAGACTGCCGCACCCTGCTTTTTGAGGCACTGCAGTAGCCTGGAGTAGTTACACTACAGAAATTGGGAAATAAAATAAGTAAAGTCTCATATTAGAAATAAAAAAGCTTGAAAGTTCACTTTCTTTCAGTACAAAAGAAAGAAAGGACCAAGTTTTATAATATATGCTAGGGAATCTAAAAATACGACTGACAATTTTAGGTTATGGTTACGTCACAGGTTATATTGTCACCACTTATAAAGACGTAGATAATGAACATCACGAGCATAACATATTGTCTAATAATGTAAGTTTATCGTACTGTGTAGTGTAGTAGTATGGTAGTTTGGATGCAGCACTGTGCACGAAGCAACATACCTCCTTCGTCTTTCTTGTAGAAGCATGTACATTCCAGTTACCTGAAAATGTATCTTGCGCGAAGTCCAAGTCGTCGACATTCCTTTGGAATTTGTGGATTCACAAGCATGAAAAGCGTAGCTCATTGTGCAAAGTGTGCCTTACAGATTTTAAATGGGGAGTTTCCTTATGTTGATGGGTTGGCGTCATAACAAGGGCTGTTATCGGTGACGGCTGACCCACCCACCTGCCAATTAGTGCTTTTGGGAGAGAAAAGTCGTTTAGATGGACGGGAATTGAATCCAGTGTGGCTGAAGGTTTCCTTGATGGAAGGAAAGGGTTCTTTGCTTTTACCCAAGCAGTTGTGTTACATCCTGAGGCATGGTAGGCGATTTATGCTTGGAATTGGCCTGTAAGAACCAGAGATGAGAAAGAGAATGTGGAACACGCAGGGACCAACCTTCAACCACAATAAGGGGAAATAATCCTGAACTGGTGGAAGAAGAGTGACAAAGATCACTTTTTAGAACCATGGTCAGAGTCAAGCCACGTAAAGCTGTGTCCTTCAGTAGATCCCCCTCGCCATCCTGGGTGTAGTTGCGAGGGACGTCCACTACATATGATGGGTGAAACCACCCTCACTCTTCATGTTGGTTGGATTAAGGACAATAGCAGTGTCTTCCCGATCAACCACTTGAATTTTTGTCAGGATACTGCCGTCATTATTAGGGTGTGGGCTTGTGCTGCGGCCTACTACAGAAGTGCTGATAAGTCCTTAGCCCGACCAGGAAGGAAACAAGCTAATATTTCTGTCAGAATGGCGTGAATTTCCTTCGGCTCCTTGCCTTGCAGGAAAAAAAAAACATCTTGACAGCTCGTGTCTCGATTTTGTTGAAATCGTGCGCGTCCCTGGCATGCTTCCGAGCTTGTTTCCTTCTTGGTCGGACTAAGGACTTATCGGCACCACTGTATATCGGACTTATCGAATGATTAACACATAATTTGCATTGCTTGCGACTAGTAATATTGTGTTGTATTTGACACGAGCACTCCTTTCTTACGATGCCAATATTAACCAGACTTATTTTGCCTAGCCCAATGTGATTATATCTGTTAACTGTGATAACATACACTTCGAGGAGCCCTCTACCAGTGCGTCTAAAGAACTGATCTGGAAACAGCGGCTACCAGAAGACAAGTGGTACGACTAAATGTCTTCCTATAACTCTGCTGCCAGTCTTCGCGCTGCATTTATCTACAGTGTGATCTGGGCTTCGGGCGTGACTTGCTTATTCTGAAGCTGTTCGAAAGTTTCGGCCTGCATAACAATCACCACGTCTTTCCATATTAGCTAACATTGATCGGAATTTGCATAGGAAAAAGAGGAACCTAAACTAAAAATGAGATATTCTGTTTGCTCTGTAGGTGGCAATAAATATTATACAATTTACCTGATCTTAAATTTTGGAAGTCAGCTTAAAAATAGTACAGTAATTGCTGTACTCATCCACTGCGCCATTAGAAATAAAGGATAACCTAAAATTATAACTTTTTAAAGACGAAAATTAATCTGAATTTTATTTTATATATTCCGTTTGTATCGCACACCAAAAACATTCCGTCTCCGCTATAATTATGAATCAGTTAGGGCTAATTAGGGCAAAAAACAGGTACTTGTTCCGAGGTCTGAATGAATCACGGAATGTATATTTTCTGAACTTAAACCTGGTGCTAAAAGTAGCAACATCTGCTCACTACCAATGACAGCACCGTATGTGAAACCGTTCATGTGATGTGTTTCATGTTAAATTGAGAAATACGGAAGTGGAGACACAGGGAAAAACTGAATACCGGCCTAGAAAACGACTAAACGAATAAAGTGGTACATAAATTACCATAGACAGATTTATAGTTCGATAACATGGTTTATTACCGCAACATTAAAAGTGTAATCCCGGTGGAATTGCCCTTTAAAATACTGCGCTGTTCATTCATGAAGTCCCGTGAGCGGGGTGAAGAGTATGCATTGTTGGTCATGTGACAAGTCAGGATGAAGCAGGTTTATTACTCATTGATAATATCTGACACGATGTTTATACATTGTTAAATAAAACTCCAAATATTAAACAAAGCTATACCGGCGCTACATTATTGCATGATGCATAATGAACCTGACTTTGCCGATATTCGCAGTACTGTTGCGTATGTTTCAAACATGTGTTTTGGACACATATTAGAGAAACATCGTACCACTCTATTAAACCACATTTAAAAGAGGTGTTCTAAAGTGTATACAGACATGAACTAGAGACATTACTGTCCCATAAACTGTGCAAACAAGAAATAGCCACGATACCAGACTGGCCTAGAAGACAGGCAGTTGCAGAGTTTCGACTGTGCGTTGGGCATGATTGCTTGGGTGCACATCTTCACCGCACTGGAATCCGCCCTGGCCCCTACTGCATGCTATGCAGCCTCCGCGAACCCATGGACAGAAACCACCTAGGACAGTGTACCTCACTGCTTAATAGGACAGAGTGTGAGCGATACTGGGAGGCCAGGACAAAAATGATGGAAAATTGACTTTGTCTTTTTACTATTACTATTTTTGTGACTACTCTTTAAGACTTTCATATTTACTTTGAATGTTTTTAGTATCTGTACTGTAATTTTAACGCTTTGCTTTTACTTTTACTGGTCGCATAGGTCAATGATAAACAGTCAATGTACTTGCCATTAGGAAAATAAATAAATACATGTGTTTTGGTTGAGTTCTTTCATCATAAGAAGCTGGTTGTTCAGCTAGTCGGAGAATTTGTTTCCTTCCGTTAAGTCTACAGTTTCGTTGCCGTAAGCACTTCCACTGGGTCCTGCGCCCTGCGCGTCTGTTTACACCAGTTTGTCTTTCCGTTTTAAAAATTATTACCCAAGTACCTATGTCTAAATTTTCCAAGTTGTTGCTTCCCTGCACATTAACGCCAAAATACAGGGGCCGTGCTGTCGTTTTATTCGTAACTCGCCGGGGTCTCACTGCGGAAGCCCGAGTTCGATCTCATTCAGGCACCTGTGCCGTTTTTGACATTGGGTTGTTTTCTCTGAACACTTTGGTCTCCACTGTCTCTTATCATTCCATCAGTATACCTTTCTCATTTTTTTGTCTATCACTAACGCTGTGTAGTGCTAGTAAATGACCCTGAAATAGAGGGATGTTGTTCCCTATCGTTTATAATTGTATTGGTAATTTTTTCCTGCAAAAGTGAAAAGGCTTCTGAAGGGGGGGGGGGAGGGGGAGTCTTCAAATTAGACCGTCCTTGCCGTGAGCAACATATTTTCATGTTGTATAGTCTGTTGCAAATCTGATTGTCTTGTTTATTTAAACATTAGCAGTTGCCTTTTTATCTGTGGTCCCTAATGATACTGGCGTCGGACGTGAGCTGCACATATCGTGCTGGGGACGCTCTGTGCTAATGGAAGGCTGCGTCTGTAAGCACATTTTGCAGAGGACAGATTGTTGTTAAACGTAATGCTAATTTCATTACGCTTAGTCTTTTTCGTAAAAATTGGTGAGTAGTTTGTGGTTTGGTTCCATATTTCTTACTAACTTCCTTACTTACTTAGTCTATGGAGCAGAAACATTCTTGAGAAGCTAACTAGTTCTGAGCTAGTCAAGAAATTCCTCTAATTTGATGAAACCCGAAGTATTATTTCCGCGTTTAGAAGTGCCCCCCAACTGTTCTTTTCTAAGCCAGATTAATCCAGTGCATGACCCCCCGTCCCACTACCTGAAGATGCATTTTAATATTATATTCCCATCTGCGCCTGGGTCTTGACTTGGTTCCATACTACATGTGGAAAATCCAAAGTTATGCCTCTGTGTTTATCTGTCTACCTACACTCAATGAATTTCGAAATAAGTCACGATACACTTTAAAATAATGTGATGGGCCACTTAGTTCTCCAGAACAATTCGAACATGGACCATTGTAAATTTCGGTTAGGGGTGATGGAGAGTGTAATGCTTGAAAATTGTAGTTTATTATATCTGTATGTCGATAAACCTTGCACAGATATCGAACACTGTTACCTTGGTATGCGATAAAGTGAAGTAGCACCAAATATTATTCTTATAAAGTAAGGTAATTTGGTGATAATTTCCTCATAGTCTTTATCAGCTTGCAGTGTAATGTAGCTGTATTAACTCCACGTAAGTCCGATGGCAAGATATATTTTTGTTCTAGCATTATATTCATGTACGTGGTGTTGGCTGTTGCAGCCCTCGGTATTCTGTAGGTTTGTATTTCTGACCCGTACTCTACTTGTAATCATACAATTCTTTGACTGTTTAGCAACATGACACAGAACTATAATTTTGCCTGTTGTTTTGCATGGGTGTGAAACTTGGTCACTCATATTGATGGAGGAACGTAAGCTGAGAGTGTCTGAGAATAGGGTGTTGAGGAGAATATTTGGGCCTAAGAGGGACGAAGTGACAAGAGAGTGGAGAAAACTACATAATGAGGAGCTTAATGATCTGTACTCCTCACCCAATATTTTTCGGGTGATAAAATCGAGAAGAATGAGACGGGCGGGGCATGTGGCGCGTATGGAGGAGAGAAGAGGCGTACACATGGTTTTGGTGTGGTTACCTGAGGGAAAGAAACCACTTGGGAGACTCAGACGTAGATGGGAGGAAAATATGAAGATGGAATTTCAGGGAGTGGGATGTGGAAGTGTGGACTAGATCTAGCTGGCTCAGGATAGGGTCAGGTGGCGGACACTTGTGAATGTGGCAATGAACTTTCGTGTTCCATGAAATGCGGGGAATTTCTTGACTAGCTGAGAACCAGTTAGCTTCTCAAGAATGACTCTGCTCCATGGAGTAAGTAAGTAAGTATTAAACCATTACATTTATACTGACTTTGTATATGCTGTATACACAATGGCACGTTGCGAAATAGAATTTGGTGGCATGGAGTGTGCTAAATTGGTGACAGTGGTAAGGCAGTTTATTGACCTACGTAAAATAACTCTCTGCAATTTCCTTGTAACCTGATTGGCTTCAGCGGTTACTCTGAGCCGTCAGTTCTTGTCACCATACTACATGTTCATGGTTGTAACTTTGTCATGTCCTACAGGTCTGACACATTTCATAAAGGTTGGGCGGACGCAAACAGAACTTAATCCACTTTTCGCCCGTTTTCATTTTGGTGTCCTCTGAGTATAATTTACTCAGAATGCACCACACACCTAGTCCATTCGTCATCCGTAGTTTATCGATCGGATGGACGATAACTAATTTTCTGTTTCCAGTTGTTCCAGTTACATCGATATTTGGAAAACTTGTGTATTGCTGTTTTACCATTTTGTATAATATGCAACTCAGAATTTTGTGTGCTGCCTGCATTGCTGTGATTTGTGGCTTCTTTATCTGAGCAGCTCTTCCCTTTACAGAGCAAAAGAATCCTTCGTCAAGATACCACCCGTTTATACACACATACGCTGGAATATTCGAATGTTCCCATTTCTATGAAATAAAGTGAAATGCCAACTTGAAGCAACTAGTTAATTTTATTGATGTATTCTTAGCTCGACATGTTTCGGGTACATACGACCATCATCAGGAGCATTAGATGTTGAGTTTCAGCATATGGTTTTCTGCACTGAGTTTTTGGATGGGTGGTGATGTCGAGCTAAGAATACATCAATGAAATTACCTAATTGCATTAAGTTGGCATTTCACTTTATTTCATGAGAAAGATGCACGGTCAAACAACCCTCAAATTTCCCGTTTCTGTAGTAAAGACTAAACGGATAAAATTTTATAGAGAGCTGATAGAAAGTTAGCCGATGCTAACACGTGATCGGATAAATGTAAGGCCCACGTATTGTAACGTTTTCTCATGACGCAACAGCCCCTAGTGGGCCAGGACCACCTCGTTATCGAGGCTTCGCGATCGTACTCAGACTCACCACACTCGGTAGAACTCTGCTGGACGAGAGATCTGCCTGACGCAGGGACTCCTGCTTGACAGCACACAGCAGTCACAAGACACAAATCTTATACAGCCGGCGGGATTCGAACCTGCAATCCCAGCAAGAGATCGGCCCACTGGAATCGGCGTTACTTATTCCTATTAAAATGAATACACACTTTGTGTTCATACAAATTATTTTAAGTGCTGTATCAATTATAAAACGCAGCACTGAGCTGTGTGTGCGAAGAGTAATAGGGCATTATGCGAGAGTTCTGTAGATAGTGATAGGCGTTAAGTTTACACTAGTTGGAGTGAAGTGTGTCACATTTATATGTAAATTGCTTGTAATATTGCAATTAAAAATATATATTCTGAAGTAGAAACACTTCTGCTGTCAGTCACAACCACGTGTGATGGCGTCTTTCTTTATGATTTTGGCGACATGTTTTGGCGTATTTAAAAAGCAATCAACAACGAAAGCGAAAGTTGTCTTAACAGTTACGAGTGTTATAATACACTTGTTTCGTATTATTATATTATAAAGGTAAAGTGATCCCGTTACAGGCCCGGTGTGGCCCAGAGGGTGGGTAGAGGTATAGCTCTACTCTTCCATGACCGCGGCACTAGCAGCACGCCCCGGCCACACTTCACCCCCGGGAAAGACCCGGTACCCATTTTACAGGAGGCTGGGTGGGCCCCAGAGCCGGTCTGGACCGGCGGAATATCTCGTCCCCACCGGGATTCGATCCCGGACCGTCCAGCCCGTAGTCAGTCACTACACCGACTGAGCTACCGGGCCCACATTATTACATTATAGTAAACACTAAGTGGCGATAGAAAGATTTAAAAAAGTGACAAAGAACTGCGTCGCGAAATTAAAATTCTACATTTCGGATCCTACTTCAGTTAGACATTAAATTGTTCCTTTCGAACCCTTTTTAGCTCGGCTGATGCTACCCTTTCAGATCGTAAGGATTGGATTATTCCATTAATATCTTTTAGTACAAGCCTGGTGTATCTCTTATTTGTATCTAGAGTCGGTTTATTAACCTTCTTATGTCGTAAAAGTGGATTTCTCAACTGCAAATAACGGATATACTATAATGACTGGTCGCAATAAATTATACAACAGGACACCATCAGACGTAGTGGCGATTGTCCTTACGTCACAGATTAGTGTGTGTATTACAAGGGATATTCCAGGGAAAGATATGCTGTTTGGTGCTTAGCTAGTCACTCATTTTTCCGTGTGTTATGGTTCCTGAATGTTGGTTACGGTGCTCGTAACAGACCGCCGTAAGTTCCTGTGTTCTGCCACATTCAGCCAGACCACCGC
>Ga0131853_10012675_pt1 | contig 15451 bp, 5 predicted proteins | sample TergutLab28metaG_FD_92764 | JGI IMG/M metagenome (GOLD analysis project Ga0131853, IMG submission 92764) | Labiotermes labralis P1 segment gut microbial communities from Petit-Saut dam, French Guiana - Lab288 P1 (version 2) (version 2) | ecosystem: Host-associated > Arthropoda: Insects >...
ACGGTCATAACTCCGTAACCGTCCAAAATCGGACACATGTTTATATGAACTTTTTTGATCACAAAGGCCTAGGAAATCACCTCCTGCAGTTATGCCCTAAAGTCGTGAAACACCCTGTATAGGAGGGGTACTTGGAAATGAAATGGACAGCTTTTAGAAGAAATGTCCATCATTGAACGACTGAAGGGAAAATGGTCTATCTGAAAACGGAAGGAACGGAACTTTGAGTGAACTCTCTTGAGGTTGGACAAATTCTTTAAACAAAATATACCGCTTTTTTTTTATTGGAAGGAGGACAAAGAAATCAAGAAGGAAAACTACAAGAATTATTTTATTATGCCTGCAGTTATGATCTAATAGACGGCGCCAAAGATGGTTTGAGCACGAAATGAAAACTGAAATTTTACCGAAGAAAGGTACAACAAATCCAGCACAAGGGAGCACCCACTTATATGAGACCTTTACCCTCGCCTTACTATAGCTTTTTGCAAGTAGGTCTACCTACAATTCATCATTCATTATTCGACATTCTGTAGGAAATAGCTGAAACAAAGTAGTAAAGTTACACAGATCTAAGCGTAACTAAGTACTTCATCAAACGTTTCTGCAAATACTGCTAACAATTGATACAGAATAATTTTAAGTGGAATGTGCTAGTTTCCTTTAACTAAGCATATCCTTCTGTGGCATTTCTCTCGTCTCTTAAAATTAATACAATGTGCTTCTTACAGGGTCAACTTCGTAACAAATACTAAGCCTTGAGACGTACAAAATACAAAATTTTCTGCCCAGGTCCTTGAGCGAATTTTTTAGTGAGAAACAGGAAGTTTTATTTCAGATCATTATTTTTGTTAAGTTAATAAACTTTGTGATTTAACTCTCTGAAGTTTAAGAATTTAAAACTGCATTTTGAAGTTCAGCCTCAGTTTACTGCACGAACGTGTAGATCTGTGCACAAAGGAGGGTGATTAAGAGATATTCTTTCTCCATTTACTCTATCTTTAATAAGTCTGCAATGGGCCGGGTAGCTCAGTCGTTATAGCGACTGACTAGGGGCTGGAAGGTCCGGGATCGATTCCCGGTGGAAAGGAGATTTTCCGCCCTCCTGACCGGCCCTGGGTCCTACCCAGCCTCCTGTAAAATGCGTACCAGGTCTTTCCCGGGGGTAAAGTGCGGCTGGAGCATCCTGCTGATCACTCACCCCCTTCTAGTGCGCGGTTACGGAAGAGGAAGCTATACCTCTACACACCCTCTGGGCCACACCGGGCCTGTAACGGAACCACTTACCCCTTTAACAAATCTGCACATTTCATTCTTATAATACTTCAACTTCTTGAGTAATCCTGGACAAAATTACAGCACCAAGCAGTCACTGTCCCTTGTGCAGTGACTTGCCCCTTAACATGTATTATCTAGCAAAGTATATTCAGTACATACAGGTAAAGGTAAAAGTAAAGTAATCTCATTCCAGGAGGATGAGACTTCCAGATTTCGAGGCAATCGGCACATGAAGGTGGTAAGTTTGTCAGTCCTACGCACCGGCCTTCTTTACCTCCAGGAAATATTCCTGGCACTCATTTATATTAGAGGCTGAGTCAACCCCAGGGCCATAGTGCGGCCCGGAAGGATTATGTCAATGAAACATTCCAATGACACTATCGGGAATCGAACCCGCAACCTTCCAGCTTATAGCGCAGTGTCTCAAACAACTGCGCCAACGCGTGCCCCTAATATGTACAGATAACGTATGATATTTTAGTAAGTCCAGAGTACCTTCTTACATTTTCTGAAGATCTGAGGTATATTAAAGTTTCTGAAGCACAATACGCAGAGGGACGATGATAATGACATATATATATATATATATATATATATATATATACATATACTAAAATTTGCATTTCATTAGCAATTCGTACTGAGAATTCTGGCGGCGAGGAAAAAGCCTTCATAAAAACCGTATCTAGTGATGTAGAGAGAAAAATCAACGTCAAATTCTTTTTCCTCCCTTCTTTTCTTACTCCAGGGAGCATACGAACATCTACAAGGTGGTCTACCCATATTGGGAAGATTCCAATATCTTACATTTCTAACCAAGAGTTAGAATCGGAGCTGTAGGATGTACGGAAGTTAAAAATTTCCAGAAAAAAGGGAAACAATTTCCTTATAATTGTTCCTAGTCGGGGTAATTATTAATTTTTCTACTGGAATGATCTTCTTCGTAAGAACTCTCACATATTCGATAATTACGCTGTCACATTTCTTATCATCACGTGTAGGTAAACTATCGACTTGCTTCTTACATCACACTTGGAAGACTAATGTGGAATACTATTTATAGCGAAATTTTATCTTCTGTTTAATGACGCATCTTTCGTCTATGAATTGTTGTATACAAATAATTATTAACGTGAAACTTATGTTTATTTGACCGTGCATCATCTTGATAGTTGAATAAAGAGAGACCAACTTGATGTCACTTGGACTGCATTTTGCATATGGCTTAATGACTCTGCCATCACCTGAATCTGTACTGTCACATCATGGGAAGATAGAGGAATTGTGAATTAGATGGTTTAAAAAATAAATTTATAATTTAATTTGAGGTACTAGCACAGTACGAGTATTAACTTGGAGGATTGAGCAAAACCCTGAAAAACGTCAACCAGGAAAGTCTAAATCTCGGCCCAGTTTCGAGCCACTGCAAGCCCGATAGACGCACGAAGCGTTACCGCTTTGATCAGCATGCACATTAAGTTTATACTAAATCAGACTTTTCACAGCCACCAAATAATTTACTCCTGAACTTCATTCAAAAGACCTTAATATAATTATATTATCTGAAAAAGTCACGAAACATAATCAGCCTGAAGAAGAAATTAAATTTATATTTCAGTGAGGTTTTCTGCATATAATCATATTTTATGATTTATTGTATTCGCCTTACTGATAAATATGTAGAAACATATTTTAATTAGCTGAAACACTGATTTCATTAAAAATTATAAAGTTATACTGTTTTGTTAAAAAATAAGGCTGTGACGTAACATGTACTTTGATCTTAGCAGCTCAGTCAATAGTACTGACTATTTTTCAGCCTGGACGCCTTGAGATTCGAAAGTATGTCCAACTCCGGATGGCCAAGTTTTTGTCTTCGCCAATCTGTTAGGACCATCCCTGTGTCCACTCACTCTCCTGCCCAATTGGTGCCAGCAATAACTTCGCACGGCTAAAGCGGTTGAGACGTGCCGCTAATCAATCTCCTAGATCTAGTGTCGAAGTTTATAAGGGACTTGAGTCACTTCCCAATACGTTATTGTTGGCCCTGTTCATAATCAAATTCTCTCATGGCCTTTTAATTTTCTTGGAACAGTCTACGTACAATGTACACTAGTGAATATCGGTCTGATGTTAGTGTGACCGTGCATCATTGATACAATAATATAAACAGCCAACTAGATGCAACAATAATAATTTTATTATTAATAATTTCAATGTCTGACTGACCAAAATAACCAACTAGTAAACCATCTATTTGTCGTAACATCACAAGTTGGCAGGTAGTTCTGAACGAATTAACCGAGCGGTTAGCTTGAAATTCAAGAAATTATCAGGCGGCATAAATGAAAGTCGTGGTTCAGTTACTAAACTGAGCAGTTACTCACAAAAAACGAGAACGTTATTAATATATATATATATATATATATATATATATATATGTGTGTGTGTGTGTGTGTGTGTGTGTCGAGTAGCTCAGTCGGTATAGCGAATGACTAAGCGCTGGACGGACCAGGATCGAATCTCGGTGCGGACGAGATTTTCCGCCCGTCGAGATCGGCCTTGGGGCCCACCCAGTCTCCTGTAAAATGGGTACAGGGTCTTTCCAGGGGGTAAAGTGCGGCCGGGGCGTGCTGCTGACCACTCACCCCCTTCTAGTGCCGCGGTCGTGGAAGAGTAGAGCTATACCTCTCTCCACCCTCTGGACCAAACCGAGCCTGTAACGGTATCACTTTACACACACACACACACACACACACACACACACACATATATATATATATATATATACATATATATTAAATTAATACAACTGCAGCGGTCCCAGTGGTCGCGCGGTCTAAGGCGTAGGTCTGCGGCCGCTCGCCTGCTAAGATCGTGGGTTCGAATCCCACCGGGGGCATGGATGCTTGTCTGTTGTGAGTGTTGTGTGTTGTCAGGTAGAGGTCTCTGCGACGAGCTGATCACTCGTGCAGAGGAGTCCTACCGACTGTGATGCGTCGTTGTGTGTGATCTAGAAACCTCAAGAATGAGGAGGCCAAGGCCCGCGTTGGGCCGCAGCGCCACAAAAAAAAATGCAACTGCAGATATTCGTCTGATCAGTTCTCAGTCTACAACACCCAGACAAATGTGTGTGGTTGTAAGAAAAAAGGAACTAAAATACACCATTCTCCTACTCTAGACTGCTAGATCAGAGTGTACAATTCCGAGTCATTTCTAAGGGGTACAAAAAAAAACAGAAACAGCGGGGTTTTGTTTTGGGGACGAAGGAAGGGCAAGTAATGTATGGGTCTGTGTAACAGAATTGGCTAGAATTTATCGACATTTTAATTATGTGTTGACTTTGAAATGAATTTCTAATGTTGTGAGCGTAGGAAACACTGTAGTGTCAAAAGTGAAGTCAGTCGGCAGGATATACCGGTTGCCTGAAAATACGGGCATCTGACAGTAATACAGTGTGTCCCACTCGCTACCGAACCCAGCATTTCTTTAACAATTGTAACACCAATGAAGATATTGCAACGAAATTTGAACAGGAGTATGTTCGTTGTGTGAGAAATGAAGACGAATGTGTCTGTAGTCCGCTTCAAATTTCGTTGCAATATCCTCATTAGTTGTAAAATTATTAAAGAAATGCCGGGTTCGGTAGCGAGTGGGACACCCTGTATTCAGCGGTGATACTTGTGAAGCACATGGGCTATTTGATATGTTCGTTCCGTATATGTCACGATAATGAAACTTCAAAAGATAATACGCATGCCGCTACTAACGAACACAATACGACACAAAACGAGTAGACAAATGTAAATGATGATATTTATGGTTCACATCCATCACAGAATTCTGTCGTTTCGAACTGACGTCCTTAAATTGAAAACAGAAAGAACAAAATATGGTTTTACGAAATTTATTACGTGGGTCCACGTAAAAGTGTAGGTGTAATGATTTCAAAGAAATCATTAACAACAATACAGTAATCCGTATCGCTGACCAATGTGACAAAATCCTACGGACGGCTAAACATCAGTTACGGTTTTTATGATGTCATTTTCCTCCACTTTAAAAGACGGAAAATTTTAAGAATGTCCGAAGTCCAAACGCCTGTGGTAACTGACTTCACCTTTCAACTCTGCAATCCTATCCATTCAGCGCGAAGAACAAAATGTGTGGAAAGTTTTAACCACAGGCAGAGTTTAGTAGAATCGTCTTAGTGGAATATTAGTGATATCCTTCACAATTGCTATGTCACCTAAAGTTTAACACGTGAAGTTGGTAGCATCGTAAAAGTAAAGTGACATAGTACGCCTATATACCAGAACCCACGTAGTTTACCTTTCGTATACCAAAGATTTCTGATAAAATTCCTGAAAGAAAGATTGTCGCATTCTGCGTTTACACCTTTTAAATGCAGGTAAGTCGTAAGGAGGGTATGTTGTGCTTGTGTTATTGTGTAATGCATAATTCTATGTAACGTGCCGGAAGAACGACAAACACTCAGTAAGTTTCGCTCCGAACGGATTACTTTCATGTAAGTACTTTCTGCTCGAACCACCGCGAAGGTTAAATGAAATTAGCATTCGGCTTGCTGTGAGCAAAGATAGCACCTCGGTCACCCGGTATGACAAAATAAGGGATGAATGTGCTGAGCCAAAACTGTGTAACGCACATCGCCCAAAGATTTGACACTATGTTAAAAGAGTACATGGATGACTTAGGGAATTTTCTCGACCATGGTGGCTTTTGGAATCCCTGCCCAATTCCTTCTTACTATTATAAAGTGACCGAAATCCTACAGAGCACACAGCACAGTTTGACTATATCTACTTGTGAAATCCGTTACTAATCAAATCCATGTATATTGCAAATTCTTGTGTACAATAAACTTATTATTTTTTACAATTTTGCTGCTTGGAGACGTGAATTTTAGCTCTTGAGTGCCCGGATGAACCTCCAGTAGCCTTCCTCATACTTTCCGCTCGACCCTAAACCTGTCCCGTGTTGTGGCACTGCCTGCCAGTGGCCATCTTGCATTATGTTTTGTCGTCCCCAAATGTACCATAAACACATTAAATGTAGACGATTTTAATATGGGCCTAATCATAATCACTGAATGTAGAGCATAGAAAGGAAAACTAAACGTATTCAGTTACAGAATGAGTTTAAAGTTTGAAATTCTGCCACAAGAACTGTGCCACTGACACCGCTAACAGAGGATTTGTGAAAATGAAGTTGAAAGCAAGCTCATTATGTGCTCTGGTATTACGAATTGAAATCTGCGGCTTCGGTTGAAAGGGGATACCTTACTGAGCCGGTAAAAAACCACTAATAAAAATCTCAACACATAATAGGTAATAGATTTTTCAATAAGACTGTTTGTACTTCTAAACTGACAGGCATCGCTAAAAGACCAAACACTGAAGCTATACTGAATGAAATTTTAAGGGCTATTGTTCGCAGTCCAAGCACGTCAACAAGATTGGAAGAGGAGTTAGAAAAGTATGATGTTTGTCACCGATTGTGTTCGACGTATATACCGAATAATTTACCATGAAACCTTTTAAAGGGTTTGGAGAATTCAGAATAGAAGGACAAACAATTCGAAATGTGAAATATGCATACGACCTTCGGCTAACGGCCAAGGAATAAACGGGTTGATAGACTAATTGATTTAGAAGTCGCAGTGTAATGGAAGGGACTGTGGAAGAGGTTAAAGTAATAAGGATCTCAAGACAAACATCAACAGTATAGGTTTTGATACGTTAACTGCAACTGGAGGATGTGGAATATTTCAACTATTCGGTAGCCTGATAAATGATGCAAGAAGTGCAATTGAAATTAAATCCAGCATAACAATAACAAAAACAACGTTAAAAAGAGGAATAAATTTTTCAAAAGCAAATTGGACTTGTATTTAACACATAAACTTAAGAAATGACACATTTAGAACACTTCCGAAAGTAGATCATGAATTACTTGATAGGTTCGGAATGTGGTGCGGAGAAGGACGTAGGAGATCAGTCGGACCGATCGTGTTGAAAATGAAGAAGAATTACAATGGGGCAAGGAGAAAAGAATATCTTACGTGTAATGAAAAGAAGAAACGCTAACTGGATTAGTCACATCTCGTGTAAGAAACGCGTTCTAAAAGACGTTATGCAAGGAAGTATAGAAGGAAGGATCGAGGGGACAGAATGACAAGGACGGAGCCTTAAGCTACTAATAGATGACTGTAAAAAAGGAGAAATTACTGGAAATTGAAAGAGGAAACACTAGATCGTAGGTTGTGGATATCTCCTTTTGAAAGGGTTTGTGGATCTGTCGTAAGGCAGATTATGTGCTGTTGAGGAGCTGTGCGGCTATATAGACGCCCCTGTTGATCAAATGCGAGAAGGCAGAACTATGGGTAAAGGCAGGAGACGTGCCAGGCTTCTTACGAAATCCTCAGTGAAGGTACGTCAACTCTTCAGTGTTGGTCACAAAAAATGATTAGGCCTATGGCACCTGTAAAAACACTTTTGGCTTCCATTCCTTTGTTTGTTACTTTTGCGGGTAACATTACATTTATATTGTCCGTATTTAATTTGTGTAATCAGTACAGAAGGACAGTCAAACATACAGAATGTGGCTCAGAGTAGCGTAATGTGTTCCATATGAAATGCTGCCCTTGGAACTCGACATGGAAGGAGTGCAGCTCTACTAACTTACAAAGTTCGAGAACCATATCTTTATATTCATTTCAAGCTGAAAATTCTGTTTGCTCCATCGTATTTTATAGGGCGACGTAATGTAAGACACTGGATTGAACCTGCCAATACCAGTAAAGGACTGCTGGCTCCGGCCAATAACAGTGACAACAGGTGACCGTCACACGACGGAGTTAGTGAAATGAAATCCCTAGTGCGGTACTTCGTCTCCGTCACGTTTTGCATGCCAGGCTGTCCCTCCCCACCGCCCCCGCCCCTTCCGGCGGCCAGATCCCGCACAAAGCAAACTCTCTTGTCAGGGGAATCGAACTGAAGCTGTGGGTGTTGGGAACTTACAGGAGGCTGTCATGTCTTTCAGCGTTAGAGCTTTATCGAGCGGGCAGCTCATGGATATACAGAGGACGGACGCTAAACCGCGGTGAATTCTTCGCGAATAATGTTACGATGGGAAATGCGCGTGACATTGAAAGCTCAGACGTAAATGTAAAATTTGCCTATTTATGGTTCGTTTCATGATGTAGTCAAAAACCTAGAATACGCAGTCGAATGGCAAGATGTTGAATAAATAATGCATTAAAACGGACGTGGAAGGAAGTAATTACGATATAATTTTGAGTACTTTCTCGCTATTTACCTACAGGAATGGAGGAATATCACGAAAACATGAGTGGGAATAACAAAGAAGAAATCCTAGTTCAGAGAGCTAGTGGCACCAGATAGTACTGAGACACTGATTAGTTAATTTGAACTACACATACATAATTCTTTTTAAGGCAAATAAGATGTACAGATATTATGCATTTATTTAAAATGGAGGGAAATATTAAGTACTTTTAATTTTGTTGGAAGTAGATTTTCCAAGAATACATCTTACCAGATTATTCTTTTATCAGCAGGTCCCTACAATTTATCGATACTGCTGCGGTTCTTTCCGCGTGTTCAGCTGAAGGTTTACAAACTGTGCTATTTGTATGCACCCCTTGTAAAAATTACTACCACCCTTGTTTTCTAGGCCTTAATTTGTTTCAGACGTGACTTGAGTAAGAATGTACTTTACCAATACCACTGCCATCGAAATGACAGAATAAGAGGTACAAAAGTACAGTCGGATTACATTGAAAGTAGAAAAAATAATCATTCTGAAATTTCATAAGTAACATAAAAGAAAAGTTAATTTTTAGTAAATATGACGATAGAATTTAGAAGTGGTCTGATGGTCATTCAGATTAACTTTGAACCGGATGTAATGCATTAAGTGTAAAACCTAAGGGTAGGCTACCCTTTTTTAGTGGGTGATTTTTGTGTATTTTGCATATATATATAAGAGTTCTGTAAATTTTTATTCACGAACCTGGAAAACAACAGTCAACTTTATTAACAAAGGTCTTCTGTGTCTTTCTCTCCCCCCCTCTCTCTATCTCTCTCTCTGACAGTCGGGTAAAGTAAGCAATCACAATTTTTATATATACAGAGTCACCATTATACAAAATACGAATTAATAAGCGTACTGGTAAATGCCACTAACACATAAGAGACCTGATAATAAAGAACATTAAACATATTTTAAATTATAGATTCTACGCCCCTGGTGATTTTGGAATTGGAAGTTTCATTGTCATCTAATGTCCTGAATGTTGCTTTCTTTATTGATGCTTTCAACAGCACAAATTACGAGGGGTCGAAATATGTAATCCAATAAAATCACACAAAATAAGAGTGAAGCAGAGTCCTTCTTGAAAAGCTAGTGTTTCCTCATCTAATTAAGAAATTATTCACATTCCATGAACCCAAAATTTTATTGTTGTGTACAAAAGAGACCGCAAATTCGTTTTATTCTGAATTAGAAACATTCAGTTCACGGCTTCCTTTCTTATTTTTCACACACGTTTTAATATTATCCTCCCATCTAAGCCTAGGTCTTCTACGTGTCCACTTAATTTAGGTTGCCTTAATAAAACCATTTACTTACTGTTCTTTTCTCCCATATAATAAATAATAATAATAATAATAATAAATAATAATATTTATTTACTGCAATTGGATTGTTACCCGGTGGCAGTGGTTATTTTACATGTAAACAAAACATGAAATTGGTTACTACTAAATTTAAATCGGGAGGGCTACATGAGCAGCATGTAGTGGCAACTTGGAATGTTGGGAAGCATCTCAGTATTTGCTTATAGACACAGGGAAACCAAGAAAAACCTGTGTCGAGGTGGCCGGTCGCAGGACTTTCCGAATAATGAGTTCTAGCCACTAGTCCGGCGTCTAAAGTAAAAACAACAATGCACACACAGTATAACAAATACACATAGGACAACTACAACAATACAAACGGAAAACATGTTCCGCCCACTTCTTCTCCTTGATTCGATCGTCCTAATAAAATTACTGGATGATTACCTAATAATGAATCATGGAGTAAGTGGGAGGTAGATAAGGTGGCCTGTTTTAATTAGTATCTTGAAGTAACTGAGTGCTTCCACTAAATTATTAGTCAGAATGACATTCTAGACGTAAGACCGAGACCTTCCGACCACGAAGTTCAAGAACTAACTTCTCGGCTTTGACGTTCCTCCACACATCAAAAACACAATAAAACACAATGCGCGAGTGCTACACTTTTAACTCGACTTCTAACTTGTGTTCGGCATTTTGAGGCGGGGGGAGGAACGTTGTTAGATAATTTAAAATATCGTTCACACTAATGCATCAAAGAGAAGTAAAATCGGGGTCATAGCTAACTTTACTTGAGCAATTGCTTAATGTAACAATGGAGAATTTTATGTTTTGTTGACCGTTCATCCTGGTATGATCCTTGTAAATAACCAACTTGACGCACAATTTTTTCTTGTGTGTTTTTTTCTATTCTCTACTTGTTTCGGCAGCCATGTGCCCATCACCAGGAGAATTACTGTATCAATGCGACATCTGGTTTATGTCATTCTGTGTAGATGACCGTCTGGTATGAAGGTTAACCTGCATACCGGACGGTCATCTCCAACGTGGCCAAGCTAGCTTGGCCACGTTGGAGGGAGGTAGTTGCACCAAAAATATGACCAGTATCGGAGGCTGTAGTTACAGTTTTAGGTACTCCTCATGTTGGGTGTGGTTGACACCCGAAACATGTAGAGCAAACTTGTTGAATAATAAATAGACTGCTTTGTGCTGCATCTCGTTGGACAATTATTAATATAATTTGTTTTTATGCTCTATTACTAAGGTTTGATTCCCTGATGATGGTCCCTTGAGGAACGAAACGTGTAGGAATGGTAACTGTGATACTGTAACACAAATATATATAAAGAAACGTTTGGAATTTTGTTTGTTTAGTGTATTAAGTGCATGGAACGGAGGACAATGTTCGTGGAATCTTTGTAAAAAAAACTCTTTCAGCTTTTTCTTTCTGCTTATTCTGTTAAGTCTTTAACGACTCCGTCTTTTTACGTACTACATAACTATACTTCCTTAACTCACTGTTGCGCTTAAAACCCTATATTTATTAAAGGTAAAATGAATTCACGATTCTAACTTGTAATTTGAATAATTGAAAGTTACGGCTTATAAAGTTTAAATGGTTCTTTTTCGATCTTGTGCAATAATTGTAACGCGAAAAATAGAGTCCTTCAGTTTTATTTTCACAGATAATAAACAACAGAAAAGTAATTATACCACAATAAATTCAACATTAACTACAGTAGCAAGTCAATATTCACGAGTGAAAGCCTACATCTACACTAATAAAGGAGATGTGTCTTATTTCAGAAGCTAATTGTGATTTGGGTTTGAGAACGTTTATGGTTTTGATGAAATAGTTCTGCTGAAACCGACGCTTTTAAAGACAATATCCAATATATTGTCTCAATAATACCTGCAAAATTTAATTTAATTTCCGAACTTTATTTCAAAAGAATATCACTTGAACGTCTTCAATTATAAATGACTTTTCCGTTAGACCTGGGAGTATGAATATTTTGGTCTGTATAAATAAGTATTCAAATATTAAGATTGTAACAGTTTGTTTAATTTTAATTTTGTAATGAGCAATTTTGTTTATAATTGTTTGCAGATTATTCGAACGTACGTACGTAGAAAGTTTCGATAAAAATCAAGATATGTTGAATGGTCAAGACTCACACGCAATTCTGTAGTTGAATAAAGATAGACTAACTTGATGTAACTTGCTTTATTATTTCATTATTTAATGCTCAACATGTCTCGAATGTTAATACATCCATCCTGAGAAGCTTGAGTTATTTCACGGGTTGTATTGCTCTGTAAGGATAGAGGTTTTAGCATTAGCGTGCTTATTTAGTGGTGAGTGTTTAGTCGTGAGTGTTTAGTCGTGACGTGTATGGTTGTTTTAGTAAGCGTGTTTCTGCAAATATTGGCTGCTGCGGTGTCTTCTGGTTCTCGAGCAGCCAATATTTGCAGAAACACGCTTACTAAAACAACCATACACGTCACGACTAAACACTCACGACTAAACACTCACGACTAAATAAGCACGTTAATGCTAAAACCTCTATCCTAACAGAGCAATACAACCCATGAAATAACTCAACAAATAAGTCGCAAGCTCCTGAGGATGGATGTACTAACATTCGAAACATGTTGAACATTAAATAATGAAATAATAAAGCAAGTGACATCAAGTTGGTCTCTCTTTATTCAACTATCAAGATGATGCACGGTCCAATAAACATAAGATGCAATTCTGTAGTTTACGGTTATGTTTTCACACACTTCTGTACGGTCCAGAAAAGCACAAAGAGTGGCAACAGAGTTACACTGAGGGAGGAAAATTTCTTTGCGCCTCTCCTTTATGGCGCAAAGTAAAGTGTAGCGGGTTAGGTTGCGTCCTTGACGTTCAACACAAAGCGACATTCGAAGAAATGTTTGCTAGTCTGGTGACTAAAAGAATGTTGTTTATTTTTATGTTCTATCCTTTAGCTTCGACGTAACAATAAATTGGAATTTATGAGTTCCACTGAAAGGAAGGCTTAAATTGCTCTCAGCCATCCCACATCAAGGTAAAACTTGATTACCTGTTACATTATAGGTAGCTATATTTCAGTGGAATTTCATAAAATTTTATTAATTTATTGGCACAAAGGTAACAGAAATTCTTGAGGTTCAGTATTAATTTATATTTTATAATTCAAAACACCTACGTTATGACGCATTTTGACAGGAGTTTTTCAAATTTAAAGTTGGTTTGCGAAGGCAGTGATTAGCCCAGGCTCTACAGAGCGTTAAATGGTACCCCAATTTGAATAATTAAACAAAAAGAAGTAGTAGGAAATTATCTTGAACTGATTTGACGCACTCTCTAAGTAATTATGGGAAGGACTGAGAAAACCTGCCAGAACATCGGATTGGCCTGTCTGGGGATGCAAGTTCGAAACCTGGGCCTCTATATTGCGCTTGTTGACCGAGTGCAATATTAGAGTTTTATGGCTTAATATTTTACTTACTGATTTCAAAATATTTCGTAAAACAACTTTGAAGAGAATATAATGTCGTTTCGGGCGATAACGTTGTTGATAAGGACAGGGATTCATCATCTGTACGAGGACTTGGATGTGTCTGAATTAATTAAAATTCCAGGATCGTTCCTATACCATGTGAAAATACATAAAAATTTGGGAGTTTTGTGGTGCTTACAGTAGTGCCGGGGATTACGTAAGTCGTCTGGTTCGTTACGTCGTTTCATGTGGTAAATAATTACAGAATCTTCGGAAAAGCGCATTCCCTTTCATAAATATTTACATAAAATTATTATATTATTTTATGATGGAACTCTTAAAAATTTATTTACTTGTACAGCAAGAGTCCGACTACTAACGCATACCCCATAATAGGCCTTTGGTTAGGCCCCAAAACTGGTATGAATGTGGCAGCGAGAAAGAAATCTCTATTCCTCCCGAGATTCCTTACTTATTTAAATTATAACACATGGTTTCCACAATCTGATAAACAATACTATTTAATTCGCAACGTAATTTTATAACGCGAAGAGATTTAAATTACCAATGATTGAATTATTCCCAAATTCACAGCTCTATTTATTATATTACTGTTCTAGCGACGTAGCAAAATTTACTCATTAGACGTTTCAAAGTGTAAGTCCTGGAAAGAAGGAATTTTTTTTTTTAATTTGTAGGCACAACAGAAGTTCTACTTACTGCGGTTACCTAACTCGTAGTCAAATTAAAGTAGTCTGCATTTCTAGGAGAATCAATATTGACTATGAATATCATTGTCGCTGTTTCAAGCATTCACGATGTTACTTTCAGGAAGCCGGAAAATAATTTTTAAACTTTTGATTTTAATATACATTAATATTTTAAGTTAATAATACAGTGCTAATTTCTGCAACAATTAATAATCCGATAGAAAAACAATTATCTCAGACCAAAATAAGTATATTTCACATAGCAGTACAATGTAAATATGCTAATGATGTAATTTAAGTACACTAATTAATAAATCATATGTGACCTAAGGATGGTCCACAGTGGCCGATACATGTCGTCAGCCTAATAAAACAGATACAAAGACAGTTGCGTTTTGACGTACCAACAGCCTCTTAATGTGAAGACCAAATTCCTTGGTCAAGTTCTTTTCTTGGAGTGGTTTGTTTCGAGTAAACTTACACCATCCTGTATTATCCGTTTGAAAATTTTGAAACTAGAAGGGTTTTGATTGTCCGTTTTTCTGTGATTATGTATCAATGTTCTCGTTAGCACAACTACATAGTTTCAAAGTTTAAATTGGTATTAAATAATGAATTGAAAAGCACTTCGAAGGAAACAATTGTGTCATATTTTGAGGGACTATCATATTTACATGAAGGGACCAGAATAAAACACAAGAAATCTGAAGTAATGATTTTGAAAGTCCAAGGGGAATCTTTAAAGTTTAAATTCCTGTCTACCGATAGGAAGTCAGAGGAATTATAATATGAATCGATTAGTTAGGTGATTTGACTTTTATCATTGTGGAAACAAATTAAATTAGAATTGAGACCTAATTTCATAATGCACCACGCCACACGCAAATGAAAGGAAACCCAAATTCTTTACGTTTACCCGTAAACAGAAGTTCAAATTTTATCTTCCGTTATTTAAGCTCTTTGACAGTGTTGCAATTTCAGGTTATAGTTTCAAAGACCTAACTGAAGCAACGTAGTACAACTGGCGAAGAATGAGATACAAAATGCAGCACAGAAAGCCGTTTCTACGACGTTTAAATCTCATATTACAATTACAGGGAATTCATTTACCAGAAATGATCTTGAAAGGTAAAGACGACATGAAAGTAGGAAACAATTGTGAAGTGATAGAGAAAACCAACAAGATGCAACAGTTAGATGTTTATTATCAATACTTTCTCAACATGTTTCGGGCATCATTATGCCCATCTTCAGGAGACCAAGACGTGTGTTACTGCACGTGGTGTGCTGC
>Ga0131853_10012678_pt1 | contig 15449 bp, 10 predicted proteins | sample TergutLab28metaG_FD_92764 | JGI IMG/M metagenome (GOLD analysis project Ga0131853, IMG submission 92764) | Labiotermes labralis P1 segment gut microbial communities from Petit-Saut dam, French Guiana - Lab288 P1 (version 2) (version 2) | ecosystem: Host-associated > Arthropoda: Insects >...
AAGTGTGATGATACCAGAGGCTGTGTAATGCAATTTTGACCTCCTGATGATGAGCACATGTGCTCGAAACATGTAGAGGCATGAAATAAAACTTACTGTGAAACAAATTTTGTGCATCAAGTTAGTTAAATACTGAGATATATAAATTTGTTGGTTTGATGTCATTTAAGTACGCTGTTGTAACCTCGGAAATTTTATATTCTTGCCACATAATGAGGTTCGACTTTGGTGTGGTTGAGGACCTCAGTCTTTTGGATGTGACTGTGTGTCTTTGGGTAAGTGGTTGGACTGTTGAACTCTTGAATATGAAGGCGCTACGATCTTCCGAAACGTGGGCAATAAGTTTCCCAGCGACATAGCACCATGTCCCAGAACACCTGAATACTTTCTTTAATCCTGCTGTTTTACGTTTATCTTATCCGTTTTCACTTTCAGTTATTTCCGTGTTTTTCATTTTACAAAATCTCAAGATCAGAGAAGCTTTCCGATAAGGGGAATTTTCCGTTTGATTCACGTACAGTTTTAGGCATTTTTATTGCACGCGGTTTGCACACGTGTCTGCTATGCGGAGAAGACGGACGGTTCTGCGTTTAGCTTAACCGCCTGAAGCTCTGCAGTTGCTGCTGTACGTACTTGGTTTTCGACGTTCTGAACCACCGCATCTTTCGCAAGGAGTGTACTTGTATTATTTCTAATGAAGATACAATCCATTCTCCATGAGGTATGAATGGATTTTTTAAGTGAAACGTATATTGATGTTAGTTTTAAAAGAGTTTAACGATACGAAGATCCTTCTGTGTTCTAACGAACACCCGCGCACTGTAAATAATTCGATGTAGTAACAAAGTGATAACTAGATGGAAAGTTCATAGCAGCTGATTGGCAGTCAGGCGGGTATCATGAATCTGAAGCTGATAGACAAAGCTGTATCATTTCTACACGCACTGTGTCCTTTGTTAGGAAATGTAACACAGAACCTCGAACTTGGCGAATTCTTTGTCACGTCCTAAGTAACGGAAACGTCGGTTTTAATGGAATCACTAGCGACAGAATTAAAAATGATAGCCTGAAAATATGAAAGGAAGATACCATATTGGATACTGAGGCTTGGGTGGGATGCTAATATTACAGCCATTCTTAAAGGTCCAGGGTGTGAGGTTGTCGGTAGGGATCAGCTGCAGGTTTTGTGAACACAGCAATAAACCGACGGTTTCTGTAAAAGACGGGACAGTTCTTAGAAATATGGGCGACTACCTTCTGCTCAAGAATGTTTCTGTTTTACGGTTTTGGATCAGAAATGTTGCTGTTGCTGACTGATCTTATGTGGACGTTAGAACTCGCAAGCCGGATGTGCTGAACCCTCCAATCGCATTTTGTCAGTCGGGGGACGCCAGTTCTTAGCACCTGACCTAATGTCAATTCTACAACAGCGTCATTGCATTACTTCATAATTAGCTCCTTGCACTGAGAAATTGCCGGACGTAGTGAGGGCGTAGTTACAGCGTCTTCCCCAGCGACGTTTCACTCTGTCACTGCTTGCACTGCCACTTCATGCTGCTATCAGTGTTTGAATGCAACCACGTGACTTTCTGAGTAACTCGTTGGAGACACCGAAAATTTGTGCGTGTTTGAGATTTATGTCTAATTGCACATCTTTCTTTATTTTGTGATTGTTCCCGGGGCCCATATTTTATCTGAGGGGTATCGTTTGTCATTTCCTGCAGCTATTCCGCTGCGCTTTTGGGCGGTCGAATCGGTGGACTATGGTAATACGATAAACGAGCCGACAGGAAGTGACAAATGATGTTTGACAGTATTGTCAGAGTAATACTGAAATATTGATGCTAGTAATGTCGGGGTTGCTGCTTCTGCTGCTACTACTATATTACTACTACTGCTACTTCTCTACCACCACCACCACCACCACTACTACTACTACTACTACTACTCCACCAACACCACCACTACTACTACTATTACTACTACTACCACCACCACTACTACTAACACCACCACCACCACTACAACCACCACCACCACCACTACAACCACCACCACCACCACCACTAATACTACTACTACTACTATTGCTACTACTACTCTACCACCACCACCACTACTACCACCACCACTACCACCACCACCACCACTACTACTACTACTACTACTACCACCACCACCAACATGACCACCACAACAAAAAACAACAACAACTAGAATACAGGCGAAAGACAGCCTAATCTTGTTCAAATCTTACGTGATACAATCTCAACATCTCACAGTGTACATAACGCAATTGTGCGATCCATAAAAGGTAGGCCTATGCAATTAGGCGTGGACCACTGCCTTACTCTTATTCTAACGCTGTGTTTTGTTTCCTTTGCAGCCGAAAGAATTCCATTGTACTGCGCACGCAGCTTTCCGTACGGGTCCACACAATAATCGGTGAGTACGTACTGAAAAGAAACTGAGTATCATGCTGATGTCATTTCGATGTCAAACCAAGTGGCGCTCTTATAGCATAACAGGGAAGTTCAGCAAAATTAATAAGAGTGTCAGCTGCTGGCCATCTTCCCGAGCTAGTTACATTTATCCCAGGAACTCACATGCTGCCTGTCTAATATCATCTGTATACGATTCTGTTCCATACTTCTCCGTCGTTTTGTAAGAATTGCTTATTCCTTACTGCCATGCGATAAGCGCTGCCCACCATAGTCTACCTTAAAGCTGGCTAAAAATTGCAGTCACTCGAAACGACGTCATGCGCCATTAATTTCCATATTTATCTTTAAAGACCAACGTTCTTCGAAATTGTACATATAAATTTATTTTCTACCTCCGACAGAACAAAGTCTGTTTCCATTACAAAGTCTAGTTAGTTAATAAATTACTATTCTGGGGGCATGATCGGCGTTGAATGTGTGAATGTACAAACACACGAACACACTATGTGGAAATGTACAGGCTTGCGAAATATTAATAGCATGTGTTACGTATAGACGGCACTGTACTGAACAACGGTTGGCCTTCGTTCAGCTAAACAACGCCAATCGGAACGACGCAAACAGGGGAACCCTGTGTAGGCCTGTTTTGAATGTGGACACGTAATTATGGTTAGTATTCTTCTAGTAGCTTACAAAATGCAAATGCCAGTAATTTATAAAACTTTCCGACATTGATGTCGTCTCTTTGAACAAAGTTCTTGGTTGCATAAATGTTGGTGGTGTTGAATCGTGGAGTTAAGAGCTGACATGACCCTTCTTGAAATAGGAGGGCACAACGTACTGATTGTGTGTGGTTTGATTGTATATTGTGTACAAAATTATAACAATATGCGATACAATAACCATCCTTATAACCGTATTATAGCAATGTTACTTTTGGTTTAAAAGGTTTTGTTGGTAAATGAAAGGATAGAGTAGAACATGGTGCACCGTATGTAAAATGTAAAGTGTTCCCGTTACAGGCCCGGTGGGGCCCTGAGGGTGGGTAGAGGTATAGCTTTGCTCTTCCATGACCGCGGCACTAGAAGGGGGTGAGTGGTCAGCAGCACGCCCCGGCCGCACTTTACCCCCGGGATAGACCCGGTACCAATTTTACAGGAGGCTGGGTGGGCCGTAGGGCCGGTCTGGACGGGCGGAAAATCTCGTCCCCACCAGAATTCTATCCCGGACCGTCCAGCCCCTAGTCAGTCGCTATACCGACTGAGCTACCGGGCCCACGCACCGTATGTACAACTTCAAAATAGATACGAATAGGCCTTTGTGTAGAATTTGCTTGTCCTATAGTGCATAGTGATGGAGTTTTATTTAATAGTGATTCATAGATTTCGAGTTATATATTAACTTGGTTCGTTGAGTTTTGCTAAATGTTGTGCCAAATGAAAACCGGAGGCTGCAGTCATCCGCCAGCTAGGACACACCTGGTTGTTGCTACTGAAGTAATGATTGATCATGACAGACGTAATCCTGCCCCTGTACCCCATTGTCACCAGAAACTCCACAAGGGCCTCACCGGAAGTGAAACCGATCCGCAGGTAAAAAAGATGTTCCCATTTGCCGTCTAATCGGATCAAAGTGAGTGGGGGTAACCCAAACCGTCTGCGTGTGAATGGAAACAGATCCAGTTTCCGAAACGCTTCTGTTTGGAATACTAGGCGAAGGACAGTTTCCAGAAACTAAGCAATCGAAAGTGTAATGAACAATTGTCAGAACCCTTCAGAATACTGTAGTTCTAACTAATAGCAGAGAAATAGTGACAAACAAAATAATCAGAGGAACTCTTAAAAATCTTAAATGTGACCTGTAGGTCCGAATCATTCTGTAGAAGTTACACGAAACAATCACAGTTACATTGATGTTTGTTGGACCGTGCTTCATTGTGATGACTGAAGAATAACAACCAACTAGATGCTACTTATTATTTTATTGTACTTCTTATAGGCTCAACATGTTTCGGGCACTACCATGCCCATCATGCAGGCTATAACCAGCTGCCCGGACACCACTCCAGCCTAACCGCACTTAACCTCCAACCTACAGCTAACCAAGAACGAAACGACCAACGTGGTAATCAACATTATAGTCGCCAGCTCCTGATGATGGGCATAGTAGTGCCCGAAAAATGTTGAGCCTAAGTACAATAAAATAATAAGTAGCATCTAGTCGGTTTTTATTCTACAGTTACATTGACTTTGTAGCTCATACAGCTGGAAACGTACTGTTCTTCGTAGCAATATCAGGGCGGCACTGTCAGAGTTCTTGCTGCTTTCTAAGAACTGTGGCTGATGGCATGTCTTTCTGCGTTCTGTTTCTTGATCTGCAATACGAAAATAACATTTGGGTCAAACGAAACAATGAGCAGGGTCAAACAGGCGGTTGCAGGTGTCTAGACTTCAGAACGTTGTGTAATAAATAATAAGACGTCTATAAATCGAAATAAACTTCGCGAAAAGGAGAATTTCCTGGAAGAACTGTTAGAACTTCTTTTTTTCTTCTACGGTGTCTGTAGGTCCGTATAGAGACTGCCGAAATGCTGGATAACGATGAGCAGTTCTAGATTCAGACCACGGTTCTGCGTAGTGGAAGTGAGAAATGTCTTAACGTGGGATATCCAGCTCGATTACCTTGTATTAAGTTTATGGATTTTATAGGCGCCTGTACTGGATTATTTATCGATGCTTTGTGAACTGTGAAGTCCAAATGACAAGTAGCAGGAAAATCGTTATTTATGAGTAGCTTCAAACAGGGTTGTTAAATGCTCAATACATCAGTTATGTTTATAAAACACCTGTTTTCTTCCAATTCATTGTCAGTTCCATCGTGCCGTCCTACTTGACTTCAGCAATTACAGCAGTGTCGTTAAGTAACAGTAAAAGGTAAAGGTAAAGCAGTCTCGTTACAGGCCTGGAGTGGCCCAGAGGGTTCCAGGAAGTTAAGGTTCCCAGATTTCATGACAACGGCATAGGATGGTGGTGAGGTTGTCAGCCTTACGCACCGACCGCCTTTACCCCCAGGAAATACTCCTGGTACTCATTTCTTCCCCAGTGCCATAGTGGGATCGGAAGGATTATGTCAATGAAAAATTCCAATGACACCAGCTGGGATCGAACCAGTGACCTTCCGATTTGTAGCACAGCACCTTAACCACTGTGCTACCGCGGTCACCCGTTAAGTAACAGTAGACGAATAATACAAAAATAACGATAGATGGTAAAACTAAGATACCGAATTTGAATTTGGGATAGAATTTAGGACACTAGCGAAAGGAAGGAGATGTATGAACCGGTTGCGAACTGGCAGGGTGCACGCACCTGGTACGGAGGCTGTGAGGTCTTTGAACCAGGGGCCGCTCGTGTCTCTCTCATCTCTCACTGCCACACTGCAACGCCTCTCTTCAAATTGCTCCCCTCCCTTTCCAGAATATTTAAAAAAAGTTGGCAGCGGCTTCCTTCATGGACAGAGCGCCTTACGGCTGATATCAGGACAGAGACGGGGGGATTACCGCGTCGTATCAAAAATTGTCCCATTGAGAAGTAGGCATATTCGAGGACGTGCAGACGGTTGCATTGTGAGTGCTCTAAGGCAGTGCTGCTTACGATGTGAGTCTGGCGAACAGTTCTGATGTCTTGTTCCATATTTATATAAAAATGTTTAATAATAAAGCTCTGTACCAACCGTCTTTGTTACCCATTACCGTTCTGACAGTCCGCTTCTTTTACCATTTCTTTGGTGTTCTTTATTGTGTTGCCGTTCTGAGAGTGATGCAGGTGACAGTCATTTCAGGGATTTCATTCGTCTGCGACGTGACACTGCATCGAAACTTGTGGATCAGCGTCATACTTCAGAAGAACGGGATCTTCAGCTACTCTGCTGCGAAAACCGAAAATCGGTCGATCATTTTGTTTGTGATTCGGCTTCTTAAATGATACCTCAGGCATTTCGCGTATAAAATTGGTGATGTGTGGTGTCAAAATATAACACTAGTTATATGTTCTTGTCGCCGTGTTTTTCAATATTTGGGGTAGAAGAATAAAGCAGTGGCAGGAATAGCGCCCTGCCGATGGACACGTCAAGCTGAAAGTCGTTCTCACGCTTAGCCGAAATGCTCGTAAAATTTAATGTGAGAGAAGATATTCCTTGTCTGAGTCCAGCTGAACGACAGTGCCCATGAACCGCCTAATTCAATGACAGATGTCATGTATTTTAGCCAATAATGCTACGATTAGACGGTTCCCAGTTATGGAGCCCAAAGGTTTAGTGCTTCGCCTACGAAACTGATACGGTCCTGAGCCATTCACACCAATCTCCTTCTCTGACAATATCCTTCTCCTCCATACTGAATGTGGCAGCTTTCCAAGATGCAGCTTCTGTGTCTTCTGTTTGGCACTTTGCAAGGAACGTCCACATCCAGTACTGCATGCATTTCTTTTCTTTTCAGCTGAGCCCGTTTCTTATAGTTAATGGCCTGAGGCTAGAAATTCAAATTCGACTTTTGGCAGTAGTGATTTTGGTGTTTGGTAACATTAGATTGATGACTGTTCAGTGTAATTTTGTAATGTTGCATTTTAAAGGCAGTGTGTATAAACTTGGTATTTGCACGTGTTCGTCCCTGTTTGTGCCACGGACTGGAATTTTAGAAGCTCCTCCGTTCACGTAAGCACATAACAGGCAGATAAGAACAGGGCTGTGGCCAGTGACGCTGAGGCCTACGTGATGCCTGAAATTACCGATAAAGCCAGATATAATTCTTAGAAATTAAGAGGTACATTGTTCTGATACTACTTATAGTGCGTTAGCAAAAATGAGATGAATAGTAAGTTACAAGTGTCGAATCAATTTACCCCAGCTGTACGATATGTATATTATAGCTTTGTTTGTGGCTGGAGACAGAGGCACACGAAAATTACTGTTGTTTTCTTCTGTAATAAAGTATGTAACAGCAACGGAAAGAACCGTAAATGTTGTTTGCGAAAGAGAGCTGCTTTGAAAGAGAATTGGTTTCGGGTACACCCTGTGATAACTGGTGCGATCTTCTGGTTGGACCGACTCAGGTGACCGATAAAGTACATTACAGGCACAATAGCATACCCAACCTTAGGAGCCCTAGGGCAGAGGTTGCTTACCTAACCGTCAGCCTTCCATGGCGGAGTTCAAACAAACTTGCACAAAGAATATGGACTTTGATCAGCACAAACCGGTCGGCCACGTCGTGCTAAAATAAAACAGCGCGTTCCTGTAAATCGCCCAGACTGCTATAATTTATTTTGGTGATGGAGAAATATAGTTCGTTCCTTTGTTAGCTTCACGTAGCATTGAACTCTGTATGTTGGTTGCGATAAACTTGGGAGATTCTGAGCTGGTTTTCTTTAGGTTTACTAACAACCATAGGTCCAGAACTATCACGCATTATCATCATATGGCCACACGGAACGTTCATTTTAACTGCAAGTTTTGTGCTCGAAGATGGTTGTTAGAGTGGGTCGATCCAAGGTTTAAACTAGAAGCATATAATAGACGTTTGTTGCAGCCAGCGCTTGTCAGATGTGACTGCACAGACTCCGCATAATACATAAAATTAACAGCAGTGGGACAGATGGGATGGTCATTGGGTAGAAGTGAGTAATATTTAAATGAACTAACAGCAGATTGGTGTTAGGATTCAGTTATCAGGAACTGCCTGAGTTACACGACAGAGAAGGGATTTGGTTGTTACTATCTATATCCTATCTATCTATCTGTCTGTCTATCTCTCTATCTCTGTATGTATGTATGTCCGTCCGTCCGTCCGTCCGTCCGTCCGTCCGTCCATCCATCCATCCATCCATCCATCTATCTATCTATATCTATCTATCTATCTGTCTATCTATCTATCTGACTATCTGTCTTTCTATCTGTCTATCTATCTATCTATCCGTCTGTCTGTCTATAGCTATGTGCCTATACACATCCATCTTCCCATTTTTCCCTCTGTAATATTGTCTTTCCTGGCCCAAGTAACTCATTAAGTAATAAGAAGGAAGTGAAGTTAGACAAATTTGCAGCTTGAGCGAAGCATGTCAGTAATTCGCCAGCATTGTCTAAGAGTCCCGGGTACGGATGCAGCCAGCGGCCACTCTTGCGGATCGTTACAGAAGGTTAATTAACTTGACTGTTTACACGTGTATCTGCGATCAAGCTGCAGAAGGTAAAGACTGGCTCATACCATTGTGTTTAGCAGGGTCAAAGTTGATACTCCGGTGGTGACGTGTCGTCCACTAACCTGTTTGGTGCCTGCTGTCGGATGACGCCTGATGAACTCATGCAGCACTACATGCCCTGTCTCATTGCGTGTGCTGTGAGAATGACCGTGTATAGTGTGACGTTAACACGTCTTTCCTTGTAACATGTCAGCTTAACCTCAGTTCGAGTCTTCATCAGATTTAAAACACGCATGACGCCCTCGCTCGAGCTAAAAGAAAACTCAAACTATGCGTGGTAGAGGCTAAACTGTCAGCAGGCGCCCCTGAGACGTCGGGGCCAGTCAGGTCCTGTGTTCGCATACCGTCGCAAGAAGATAAAAAGTAAGCGGTCTCGGGGCGGATGAAAAACAAAATGTTACCAGGGCGCGGTACAGCGTACCGAGCACGGAGAACAGCAAGTTGACCCTTATCTTCTGTTTCTCTGATTCTAGTTTTGACATTAATGATTACCTTAGCAGCAGATGCGTATCAAAGCCCTTGCAGTTACACTTCAAAGAACTTATTGGTCGCGGAACGGGCATGACCTGTTAGGCAGTCACTGCTATCCACAAACATTATTAACGTGCGTGTCTGGAGAATGAAATATTTAATGAAAGAAATAAGGGCCGAGGGAGAAAGGATAAAAGGAGGAAGGAGTGACTCAGAAAAAGGAAGATAGAAAGGAGAAAGGAGGAAATAAAACACAGGCAAGTGAATAGTAAAGTGCAATGATAAATTGAAATTTTAGGTTCTCGCAGCGGTAGGTTTTGTAGTGTGACCTTTTTTGTGGATGACACTGTAGAGTCTGTCAGGTGGACAGTTTTTTAGCTCCGCACTGCCTTAATCTTCACATTTTACCCTGCTGATGTATGCAGTATTTCCTCACAAACGATGGTTCTAACTCACCAGATAACACGGTGTTATAACCCAGTGTACAGCAGTATTGACTAACTAACTGGTGTAAATGTGAACTACAGTGGTCTTCTGTTAGCCTGTCGTTGTACTGCTCAGTATGAACCCCAATTTAGCTAAAAGGAGTACAGTTTGTAAAGATGTTTCCACACCAGTGTGTGTCGTGGCGTATCGGTTCATTGATTGGCTGATTCTATTGAAACACACCATGAATCTTACACTTCACATGTGATACCTGCACCGCCATGATTCAGAAGCCAGAACCTCGTTTGTGAAAATTCGGTGCCCAAAATGAAACTCAGATACTGTCTCTGTATGCTACACCCTCAAAACACATTCAGACTTCTTATGTCATGTTTAATAAAATTCATAAAAGTTTTCGTTAGATTTATATTTATTAGATTTAGATTAATAGTTGGGTCAGAACCCTTGCGGTCCCGCTGCACCTTGGCCTTAAAACGGGCCCGTTGTGCCCCATAATCTGATGCCAGGGCAAGGAAGCCCTCTTCCTTTGATAAAGCTCCAGATGGCCCCCAGTCTTAAACTCTTGATATTCTTTAGGTCTCAGCAAAAGAGCCCGGATATGTATGTCTGAGTGAAGCCAAGGCTGCACACTCACACAGAATGTGGGCTGAGGTTTCATCCACTGCTCCGCACCTCCTACATAAGGGATTATCTGTCACTTAAATTAAGTGAAGATGTCTTTCTCAAGATATTATGTCCGGTAAGAAGGCCAATTACAACCCTGCATTGTGTCCTGTTGAAGGACAAACAATTTTTCGTTAGGTTTAATTTAAACTTTTTAATCATGATATGATTTCAGTGTACCCTAATTGATCGTCGACGTAACTGGAGCTAAAGTGGCAGAAGTAGAGATTTATGTGCAGAAAGAGTCGGAGGATTGCGTTGGGCCATGGATAACAGTTACGTTTACGATGTATCCTGAACACTGAAATTCTGTTCTCCGCACTTCTAAACATATGCCTGTAAGCTTATTTGGGTATTTAGAGAAAACAAAATATATAAAATATAATAAAAACATTAATGGGGAGGGAGATATAAAATTAAAAACGGTACATATTATTGACATATTGAGGGAGAAACAACAGCGCTATACCTTACCTTATTCGTCGAAATGATGTGTGCCTGACGCGGTCCTGGCAAGTGTCGTAAGGGCCGAGGGTGTAAGGCGACCCTTACCATTCAGCGCGCTATTCTCGCTTTATATTTCGGTTTATGCGATATTTTCCAGTTTAATTCGGTGAGGCAGGCCCCGAACGATGTGCCTCCCGTGCTAAATAATTACGTAACTTTCAGCAGACAGTCTGTAGTCAGTAACTTACGTGTGTTTGCTCTGTGTTGCAGAGAAACTCCTCAACTCGGAGGGTCGAGAGCTGAGGCGGGCCCTCTTTTCCTTGAAGCAGATATTCCAGGTGAGTGCCCATGTGTGGTATAACAGCATATATGGGAATTCAAATTTACAGTCGGGCATACCTTGGTGTGAGGCCTGTATTAACTCTTCGTGAGCTTGTGTAACTCAGGATAGTGACTAGACTAAGGGCTACACAGCTGACGAATCGTAGTTCGATTCCCGGCAGGGACAGGGGACTTTTCTCCATAGCGTCCAGGCCGCCTCTTGGGCGCACTCAGCGTTTTCTTCAATGGTCACCGTGTGCTCTTTCCCCTGAGGTAAATCGGCCGGGCCGTAAAGGTGACAACTCACCTGGCTGGGATTGAAACCCGATATTGGGCTACAACCTAAATGTACGAGCCTAAATATACCCAACTTTTAAATGCAGCACGTGTTTGAATTTTTCCACATGGCGTGTTTAGCCGTAAATAAGTCGGTAAGAAAGTTTAGAGTCTGCTCTGAAAGTGAAAACTACTTTTCGTAGCACCCAGTCTAATTCTTCAGCGTCATGTCGTTCAGGAGGGTAGGCCTGTGCTGACCTTCCCCACTAAAACCATGTGCTTCACTTCGAAATCCTCTCGACAGTGTTACAGCGGCCTTCTCAATTGCCACTAAAGTTTTCTGCGCCATCTGCTGCAGTATTGACGTTTGGGGGGGGGTTTGCAGACGTGATGCACTTCACTTCTCCGATTGTTTCTCCGCGCCTTGGAGCTGAACATTATTGTATGCCTCAGCGAGTAGCTGAGGGGTGCATAAAGGTACGCTCATGTCATTGTGTTTTTCTGTGTTATGAAACCGTGTATTCTGTTGGATGCTTACCATTTTCTGTAGAAACACAGTTCCTCCGTCATCATATTATACCATGCAAATGCAAGCAATGTCTGCTGCTGACATTATGGTTCCAGAATATCAGGTTACGCGGTAAGGCCTGGTGCAAACAGCTGATTGGCTCATAGGTTGATCGTCCGAGATGTCACAAAATATGCCATTTACGTATAACGTAACGCTGTGGCGCCCTCCCGTTAAGTCTATACGTCCTCGGCTGTCGCAAGAGCCCGATACTATTTCACTCGAAGAGAATTTTTTTATGCGGATTTAATGTGGCCGATAGCAATTAAACGTACTTAAGTCTTCATGTAAAGTGCCCGATTTAAACGAAATATGGGGTTTGTCCACAGATTTTTAAGAAAGTTTCCAGTATCAAATTTCATGGGAATCCGTCCAGTGGGAGCCGCGCTGTGCGAGATGTTAAATGCACAGTTAATTACAGTTGCTATTTGCAGGTATCACTCTATATGTAGGTAGCCAGTGGCCACTTAGACCTGGTTATAGAACTGTACCATCTCATGCGCCCCTAGGACCGCGGGGTGTACAACCCTGTCGTAATTGTAAACGTCAAATAGAGGAAAGATGGGAGTGCTTGCTGAGTTCGTTACAGACAAGAGACTTCAAGCTGCGAAGCGTTATAGAGATCTGCCAGAAGCGAATTCTTAGAATTCTGTGACGATAAAAATGTAATGATTACAGTGCACAGGGCTACGTTGTATCATGTACATGGATGATACAGTAAACGGGCGTCTCATACCGAGTAGAAAGAATCGGGCTATTTGCTACACGTAACGCTTTCGGTAAATGACCAACTTGCTGCATAATTACGTTACATAATACGTTTATTATTATAAACCTCTACATGTTTCGAGCAACTCTGTGCTCATCATCAGGAGGTCAAATTGTATTAATGCAGCATCTGGTATGGTATTAATACAATTTGACCTACTGATGATGAGCACAGAGTTGCTCGAAACATGTAGATGTGTATAATAATAAACGTATTATATAACGTAATTGTACATCAAGTTTACCCACAATGCACGGTTAGCAAAACATAAAAAAAAGTAGCAGTTTGTCAAAGCAAGGCCTCTCGATCGAACCTCAGTATGGGATACCACTACCGAGGCGTTCCGTATGTTCCTCTATACTGGTGGATTAGCGTGTTATGAAACATGTTACTGCCTGCCCACCTTCGTATTCTTTTCTCCTCCCGAGTTTCCGGATTGCAACTTGGGAAAAAGAAACATGTTTAAGACCGTGACTAATACTGTATTTATACCTAGCTGGAACAGCTCAGTCATCTTTGTTGCTAGGCAAAGGGCTGGACAACAGAGATCGTGGTGTCATCGGAGGCAAGTTGACCTGACTGGCTCTGTTGGCCTTGCCAGCTCGTGTACAGTGGATCGTGGCGCTCCTTCTGCGGGGTTAGAGTGACCGAGACGTGAATCTGGCAACTCACAATCTAATGTCGAGATTAAGAATGAGTGGAGCTGTGCCTTCACAAACCCATATGCCATTACGGCTGGAACAAAGACACCTTTACTTTTTAAACTGTTATATGCACTGTCATTGCCACGCCAATAAAATTGCGACATCCCCACACAGCATGCAGATCATATATTCAGAAGGTTCCCGGTTGTAATCTCGTCTACGAGACCGTCTGTCCTGAAAGTTCTGTTTTCTCTATTATAATATCAGGGCAAGGTAACAACACTTTACCTCGAGGCCAGCCAAGTGCCAGGTTAATGCCGAAACCCTATTTGGTGCGGAGTGGAGAGTAAGGAGAAGTCACGTTTCCCGCATCCAAGAAATGACATTGTAATACTCAGGATGGACACGGATACCAGTTTTGACGGTGTTCATTGTACTGCTGAAGGTTTTCTAATTTTGTATTAATTGTTTTCATTACTGGCAGAGGACTGGATGACTAGAGTTTGATTGCTGTAAGGGGCACGAATTTCCTTCACTATTGCCTCTGGAGTCCACCGGGCTACCTACAGAATAAACACAGCGGATAAAGCAGGCGAAGCATGGAGCTAACTCTTCTCGATCAATGTGAATGTCGAAATCGAGAGTGCGTTGTATGCCCTCATGTATTAGTTCTTAATTAAGCATGGCAGACTCGACTGTTACATAGCCACGTGCCCGACACATGACGGGCCTTCATATTCACGCGGTACTCCATTGAAACGTGGGCCGGGTAGCTCAGTTGGTATAGCGACTGACTACGGGCTGGACGGTCCGGGATCGAATCCCGGTGGGGATGAGATTTTCCGCCCGTCCAGACCGGCCCTGGGACCCACCCAGCCTCCTGTAAAATGGGTACCGAGTCTTTACCGGCGGTAAAGTGCGGCCGGGGAATGCTGCTGACCACTCACCCCCTTCTAGTGCCGCGGTCATGGAAGAGTGGAACTATACCTCTACCCACCCTCTGGGCCACACCGGGCCTGTAACGGGATCACTTTACCTTTTTACTCCACTGAAACACCGTAGCCATCCGTAGTAATGGATAGCGGTCGAGTCTAATCGAGTACTGTTGATAATGATGAATTCTCAGTACCATGCATTAAGTATCCTTGGTTATTATCGACAATCTACCCGTTATTTGATTCCTTCACCATTCACACAAGAGCACTGCTTGTGTTACGCGGATGTTTTGTCTGTGCAGATGCCTTTGTTGGTATTGTACATTCGTGGAGAAATAGTCACTGGGTAGGTGCTTCAGCGGGCTGTCTTTAGCCCGGAGAAAGGCGCTTTATTATTATTAATACTGAGAATGGTCAGGAACCCGCAGAAGGATCAAAACTACAAAACAGAGGGGAGCGGAGCAGCTTTCCTGGACACGGACAAGAGAGGGTGAAACGTCCAGTCAGAAAATATTATAAAATAAAGTACAGTCATTCCCTGGCTTACCTAAAGGCTCCACACTGCGGACCTTTACGTAACTCTACTTCTACGTATGGCGAAATTCGATCAGTACCCACCAGACACGTAATCGATTTGAGCGCAAGGCTCGCGCGCCTGGTGGGATATGCTGACCACCATGCTCAATATCCCTCCGCGCCCGCCTAAACCCTAAGTTGGTGCGCATAACACAGGTTTTTGCAAAACAAAATGCACACTTTTTTGTTTGTGGTCGCATTTCAATTATTTTTTGTCTCTGCAGTACTTAAAGAAGTGTTCTGTAGTTTGTCCGGCGCAGTCGTTCGCTTCGAACACGTGTTAATTTTTAAAATAATATTCCAAATAATGGAAGTTAATGTTCCGAGTCCGACCCAGCATTGACGAAGCTGAATTTTGTATGTGTTGTTAATGGAAAATTATGCACACAATCAAGCGTAATTAAGTCGGAGCTTACGTAATCCCGGGGGTTAAACGCCATGCGAACTACGAAAGGATGGAAAAAGCGATTTTTGCTTTTTACCGATTTGAAAAGTATAAATGTATCGTTTCTTTTTACAGGTTCTTAGTTTATTTTTTTTTGGGGGGGGGGGGAGGGGGGGGTGGAACCCTTTTTTTTCTTTTTTCTGGTGTTGTTTCCTCATTCCCCCCCTCTGTTTTCATTTTGCTTGACAA
>Ga0131853_10012679_pt1 | contig 15448 bp, 7 predicted proteins | sample TergutLab28metaG_FD_92764 | JGI IMG/M metagenome (GOLD analysis project Ga0131853, IMG submission 92764) | Labiotermes labralis P1 segment gut microbial communities from Petit-Saut dam, French Guiana - Lab288 P1 (version 2) (version 2) | ecosystem: Host-associated > Arthropoda: Insects >...
TCATACATATAGACATCAGTACATATGCATATAACACCATCAAACCATACCACACACTAGAAAATTCAAGAGCCACAGGACACCACACGCTTGCTGGAACACGCTCACTCAGAGCCACACACGACACATAATATAGGTATAACACTTACCACTAGATAAATAAATTAACGCATAAACCTCTATCATTACAGCACAATACAGCTCATGCAATAACACACCAAGTAGTCGCAAGCTCCTGAAGATGGGTGTACTAACATCCGAAACATGTTGAGCAGTAAATTGACATAATAAAATAAGTGACATCAAGTTGGTCTACCTTTATTCAAGCATTATGCCCCCTCTCTCAGCATGCAGGTCTAAGTATCAAAGAGGTCTGACTAGTCATATGATGTTTCGTGCTTCACAAGCAATATGGAAAATCCCGGACTGAGTTCTAGTTCAAAATTTACTTCACAAAAATTTTATCGGAGCTGATAAAATAAGTGAAATTTTGAATGATTTGGACCCAGATGGTGGTAGTTTTAGTGAAGTTTCTGACAGGGACACGTGGGAAGTAAATTCACCCTTCAGCAGCAGCAGCAGCAGCAGCAGTAGTAGCAGCGAAGAGAAGGAAGTTCTCCAGTCAGAACCTGACAGAGGCAGGAAGAGAACATGCAGGGTCCTTCCTAAACGTGCCAATACAGATTTTGTGTTAGGATGGAAAGAACAAACTCAGATGGTTCAGAAACCTGCCTTCTCCAGAGTACCAGAGATAAATACAAATTTCCATATAACTCAAGACAGTTCTCCCTGGGATATATCTGAAATAGTCTTCAGCCCAGAAATGTTCATACTTATACAGAGGGAAATAAACCAATATGCAGCGCAGCATATAAACAAAAAGCCATCAAATGGGAGGACATCTGTGATATCTTTTTCCTAACCATTGCCCATGAAGATGTTCTTGTTGAGGCACCATCAACAAGGGAGGCACATCATAAAATAAAACCAGGTGCAGTGTTGGACTACAACATGTATAAAAGTGGTGTGGACAGATCAGACCAGATGCCGTCCTTTTATTCATTTGAAAGGAAGAAATAAAATGGTGGAAAAAACTTCCATCTATTCGACCTGGCAGTGGTCAATGCACACATCTTGCATAACAAAACAAGCAAGAAAAAAATGTCGCTTGAAATTCTCCATGAGAAATTCGCCGAAGTATTGCTCGCTAGTGCTGGTATGGAAATTCAAGTGCAAGGTCAGATTAGCAGGCCAGCTGGCAGACTTGTAAGGACAGGCCATTCCATATATAGGATTCCAGCATCACATGCTAAGCTGGAGGGAAAATCTCAGCACTCATGTCGTGTGAGTGCAAAGAGAGGCAAGCGCCAGATTGGGAAAACTGTGAAGAAATGCACTGCAATATACTGCCATAAATGCGATGTAGGACTTTGCAGAGGGCAGTGTTTTGAAGTGTATCAAACAAAACTGAATTACTGCAAGTAACAACTGATTTTCACAGGCAGTGCCATAAAAACCTTATCCAGTGCAATGTGTAACTTGTAGTGGATGTCTAGCAACTATAAATTTTGTGATTCTGGCCTCCAACTTTCCAATTATGGTGTCAGACTCCAAATAAACATAAGTATTCCATTTTTTGCGCATTAGATACAAAAAAACATATGCTATGGTGTGTAAAAATTTCGTATTATGATGACAGGAATTACTGTACTTTATCAATTTTTTTAAAATACGCCAGCAGGGGGGATTTTAAGTTTAAATTCTGGCCAGAGGGAAAGTGTTAAGAGATAAATTGCATAAAACAAATCCCCACACTCTAGAAGAACTAAGAAACAACATTTGCAACAATATTTCAACAATTTCCAGATAAGAACTCAAGACAGTTAACACTGTGTTCCATAGGTATACTGAATGCATTCGGTCGGGACAGCAACATTTTCAGCATCTGCTGTTGAACTACTGAGTTTTTAATAGACTATATGAGAGTTATTACTTTGCACAGCTACCTTCACTGACTGTCGCCCCTCCTGACATATGTTGTATGCCCCAACTGTAGTGAAGTATTGGACCACCCCTTATTGGCAAGCAGAAAATGGTCTACCCTGCATTTGAGAAACGAAATTCATAGAATCAAAATATTATGAACTGAACATCATGCAAAAAATACATTTCTTCCCCTAAGTCAAGTTTTTGTACATAATATTAGCACATGCACATATATTACAGTGTAACTCTTAACAGATAGTTTCTTATCATACAAAACAGTCCTTTATTGCACTGCTTTTCCAGTAGCTTTGCATGCACATGAAATAACTAACTCCGTGAAGCAGAGTCCTTCTTGAAAAGGTAACAGTTTGATCACAAGTGGCCACCACATTTGCCTATTCTCAGCCAGATCAATCCAGCATGCACCTTCCTGAAGAAACTTCTTAATTATGAAAATTAAAACACAGTCAATCACAGCTTTCTTATGCTGTTATTATCACAATATATGATGCTACACATTGTGGCTTCTCTACAATGCCATCTTCCTGCAATACAAAATGCTGACAGAAATCTGATCCTGTACATTGCAAAGATTGTATGTAATATAAAGATGAGATCTCAAATTTACAAACAAGTGGATAAAATGGAGGCTGAAATTGGTAAAATATCTTAATATTATCCTCCCCTGCTAGCTTAGCTCCTCCACGCAGATTCTTTCCCTCTGGTTTCCCCACTATAAATGTGTATGCACCTCTCCTTTCCCCATATGTACCACATGTCCTACCCATCTATTCTTCTTTTGGACCCCTGTATGTTATTTTGTGAGAAGGACAGACCATGAAGCTCCTCACTGAAAAACCTTGCATTACATATTTCTATTATATATTAATAAGGTTGTACTTGACTTCAATGCATAGTACTGAATAAATGAAATTCAAAATGTCATAAATGTTTAGTTCATAAAGGGATACTTGCATTTTTCTTCTGTTAGCTGCTTTAGAACCTCACCAACGATCTGAAACAGATATAATTATTTAAGCACTAATTAAAGATGTGCTTTTTTCACAGTCAAAAAACAAACATTTCTGACCTCAGCCATCTACTTCAATTACGCTCCATCAATCTGTTAGAAAAATTTAAAAGTAACTCAAACACAGCAAAATAGAAACTTTGGAACAACATTAATGTCATGCTGGCCATATACACACCAGACCTGGTGATGATGCCTGCAACAGGGTGAGCATGTCTGGTGTGGTGCAGGGGACTGCTATTGGTGCAAAAGACAGTTCTACTACAACACACACACTGAAAACATTACACATTTTGAGCACGCAGTAGACCAGCGAATTGTGCAAATGCTTTCAGGATGAGAATTAACAACTCTCCATTTGCCACGATATCTTAAACGCGCCCACCTATTACGTTTCTAGCAGGGATCATCTCCTGGTCTCAGGATTCCACTCAATTCTTCCAGCATGCAGCCACATAAAGTCACGTACTGCCAAATGCCTGGCAAAATTTGTTTCATTCATGCCCAACACCCAAAATAAACATTATATAAGCAGGACTAAATTTACAAATACCAACATGCCCCACCATAAAATTCAATGGCAAATCCACACTGTTAGCACTGCAGAGGTCTGTTGATTAGAGTTCAGTGTATAAGAATGAGAAAAAAGAATCACAGAACTTGCCGTGTTGAGTGCTAACCAGAAATAATGCAGTGAACCACTAGGTACCCCTTAAGTTATTTATTGTGAATTAGTGAGGTACCACTATAACAGAACACTGCACTTTTGTTCAACTGATGTTTAACTCTGTGTGTGTGTGTGTGTGTGTCACACATTCTACAATTGCTGTAGCCCAGTAAAATGCCATATTTTAAGGAACACAAAATTTCATTGGGTTTTCTTTTAACCTTGAGAAAACACCTTTCAAGACTCACAAAAAGCTTCAAAATGCCTTTGTGATAGCATAAGTAGAACTAAACCTTTGAATGGTTTTCACATTTCACAAATGGCAAAGCTTTGGTTGAGAATTCTGAACACTCACATTGCCCATCATCAAGCAGGACTGATGAAAATATATGACTCATGATATTTGTATGTTTTTTAACATTCGAGGTATACAACAGAGTACATTCTAACACATTTTAACTGAAGAATTAAACATGGGGCAGTTTTATGCAACTCTTTTGTTCCATCTCCTAAATTACAACCAGAAACAAGGACCTGCAAATTCAGGTCCATAAAACAAACTTCTTCCTAAGGTCATAACAGGCCATAAGATGAAAATGCAGTCAAAAAAAAAAAATAAATAAATAAATAAAAAATTCAAATATATTATGTAGATTAAAGCTTCATTTTAGGTAGTGCTGGACAGCATCAGACAATGGAGATCCAGAGATGCTGGCAGCAATGGGGAAGATGCAGGACCCAGTGCGTGAATTCTGAAGTGGAAAAAACAGATCTGAATTGGTGTACTGCCCAGTGCAAGATTTGGCTCACATTTCGAGTATGAGTGTGAGCACGCATGTGCATACACGCACATATGCAAACGGAAATTCACCCAAGGGTCAGTCAACCAATTAGTAAAATGTACATTAATACAGAATGTGAATTTCTTTAATAGTGAATGCACTTGCAAAATTGTTCCAAATGGTATTCTTCACTTTCAGTGCTGGTATCACAATGCTGCGATACCATATTATGATTTACCTGGCATAACTGTATTGGCATTCCCATGAATATGAGAGTATATTTCTAATTACCTGACATTTCAGCCACATAGTTTTCTCCTCTCTCTGCCTTTGTTCTGGTTGCTTCAGAGTATGAAGGTAAAAATAAAGGGTAAAGTTTTTCCTACCAACCCAATGAAGTCACAGTGAGAATCGAAGCATAGCTCCACTCCTTCTCAACTTCAGTACTATATAGAGGCGAGTGGTCAGCCTCAAAACCCGGCGACTTCATCTCCAGGTAAAAGCCTTTGGTATGCAATAGGGCACTGGATGGAGAAGATGTAAACATCTTGCACCTTCAGGGATTCAAAACCCAGATCATCCAGTCCAGAGTCTAGTCATTATACTGACTACATTATTCTGGCACTCTTTCATAGTGCAAAAGAAATCATATCTCTCCATGTTTTGTTGCTAAGCAACTGTTTCATGCAGCAACTAATTTACACAGCCAATGACAGTAAATAAAGGAGCATCAGTCAAAGGTAATATAAAGGCCAATTCACACATAACGTGCCACACCCATGCTGTTCTCCTGCCATGCCGTGCCACTAAGGGTTTAGAATGTGTCTTTCCCATTTGATTTACACAGTGCAACCAGGTGTCTGACTCACAATTGCCATGCCGTGCCCATGCCGTTCTTCTCAAGGCCATGGCACAGCACGGCCATCGAGAGATGGCCTGTGGGCTACCCGCCTACATTTGGCTTCTTCCGGCCACCACGCGGAGTTCCATGAAGAATGGTATCAGAAGCATACAAACCCTCCTCAGAATGATCCATACCTACGACTGTAAGGAGTGGTAGCAGCACACTATAAAAAACGATCTGTTAAACTGCTGGACTAGCAGTTCGGATATTTCCGGCTACCACACGGAATTTCACGAAGGACACGGCACTGTTGGAGCATGGCATGTGCGAATTAAGGGCAAGGCATGCTATGTGTGAATTGACCTTAAGGGTCATTATTTTATCTGGTCTAAACTACTGGTAAATTCTCATTGGCTACCTTGTCACATCAAACTTGGCTGGACCACTAGCTGCCTGCACCCAATTTGCCTGCAGTAGTGAAGTCATTCAGTCTTCAGCTGCAATGACTATACAACTGCAACACTGCATGTTTATGTATAATGTATATGCTAAATACTGATCCTACAAGAAGCACTGTCACAAATTCAGAAAAAAATTCCTGAAGCACAAGTTCCAGACACACACACAAATAAAGATTTCAAATACGTGGAAAGGTTTCGAGTAACCGCTAAACAGGAAGAGAACAAGCAGTACGCACATGCTGAGAAAAAACTAAATGGAAGGGGTGCTACATTAGAGAAATCTCCAATAAAATCAATGTTTCTCCTTGCACAGCAAATGAGCATGCTGCATTGACATCCACATAAGACAACTGTAGTTCATGACCTCTGACACAGATAAGGAAGAGTGAGTTTTGTGAACTCTGTACCTTCATTTGGTGCAAAATTCAGAAATTGTACCACTAATTCTGTTTAATGGCATGGATTGGTTCCATTTCAACACATATGTGACCTGTTCGATATGGTCTACAGAACATCCCATGTTAATCCAAAATGTGCCAATACATGATTTAAATGGGTTGTAGTGTCCCGTGCCTTCTTTAACCTTTACCTGCTGGGTTTAAATGACCATGGCACTATTGGCATGGGTACCTTTCATCACTCTTGATGTGGCATTTAAACTTCTGGTACATGGCAATTCACATAATAAACTATATGAATTACAGTTTTAAACATGTTAAGTTCAAAATAAACACTAAAGTTTAAGAAACAACCTGTTTATTTGTACATTAATTTGTGAACATTAAATATGTATCAGTCTATAACTCTGAACCTTTTACATTTACTTAAAATATTTTTGTAGATGCTTTCTTCACTCTTTATAAGAAAATAGATTATGTCAGTGTTAGTGGTATGACACAGTTTGACTATAACTGTAATTTGTACAAAAATGCAGTCAATTTTACAATTTATCATCTCAAAATTCCTGCTTCCACTAAAAATAGACCTTTGTTCAATTCCTGTAGCCATGTAATGTGCCTAATGAAAGAAATCATCCCCTTGAAACTAAAAAGCTGGCAACTGATGGCCTTATGGCATGTATCCACACATTCTGCAAACCTATGACTGGGTTACAGCTTTGAATTTCATGAGACCAGACAAGAAGAAGACTATCAATGGACCAGACAGACAGGAGTGTACAAGAACGCAACAAAAACACAAGTTGCGATACTGATGAGACAAATTAGTCATGCAAGAGAAAACTGATGTGTAAAACAAACATCAGTATTCATCAATTCACCAGTGGAAACACAAAACATCTCACCAAACAGGTCCGTAACAAAAGGATTTTGTTGTTTCCAGCAGCAAGATACTGATGAAACCCATAGAGACCAGTATATGGCCGACTAGGGCAGTGACTACTACAATTTACAGACCAGCATATGGTCCCTTGAAATTATAAGGTTAAATATGAATAAAAAACTACTATTAATTACAATACAATGAAAAAAATCTTTCCAGCACATCATTCAAATACAGTGAGCTAAAACCTAATATTAAATGCAATGCCTTGAAATAAAATGTGTGAATTAAAACTCAGCAGCGTACCAAGCGTAAGTACTTGGCAGATTTATATACTCATCTAAAGAACCTAACCTTACACAATAAACGTCACCGATCGCACTTAGTCTTGAAGAAAATACACCACATACTGACCTGTCCAACACTCTGTAATGCTTTCAAATCATTTTCCGATTTGTCATACTGTTTCGTTAACTCCTTTAACTGCTCTCTCACTGAAATAAAAACAAATAAATCTAGATAACGTGTGTCGTTGATTTACATCAAAATAATAATTTAGTAGCAAGAATGACTCGGCAATACACAACATCAACATTAGAATGCGTGGTCCAACATTATATCTGCAAAATAATCAGAGGTAGTGCAAAACTCATACTTTCTTTCAGCCGACTCTCTACCTCCTTATGTTCAAGGAGTTTTTTTCTATATTCGAGTAGAGACTTTTCCCTTGCTGGCTCAACAGTCGCCATGTTGCTTACTAACCGCTTGGAAGTTTAACTGCTAACCTCACGGATCAGACTAGCACCCAACGACAGCCAACGACCGTCCGGAACGCAAATAAAATTTTCCGTGCATAGAGAAGGCTTCCAGCAACGTGCATAGCAGTCTGCCTTTCATCCATGGCATTCTACGGTTCACACCACACGATGTCCAGGTGGGAAATTTCCACATGTTGACTAAGGCAATGGATAATCCTATGCATCAGTGAATACAAATGATTTTAGTCCGTCAGGCCAAAATTGTATCCCAGTGAGATCTACGATTATTAGCATGCTCAGATAATGTACGACGTAGCATGCGTTACGAGGGCTGGTGGGAGGACAATCATACGTTGTATAGCATAAAGTTGCGTTAGACTTACATCGCAAAAAAGGAATTAGGTTGTAAGTGTAGTTACGTAGTTCAAAGAAGACTAGCCGTGCAAAAGCATGTGTTCTTCGTGGTGTGTAAGAAAGGAGAAATAAAGTTTAATTACGTTAGTGTAACAGTGAAATGCACAATTTATTTTCGGAACGGGCAGTGTTTTACACTTAATAAACGTACCTAGCGTTAGAGATGGCTTCTTACTTGACACGGAGGTGCGAAAAGTTTGCAGAAGTCGAATTTATGAATTGTAGACTGCAGTATGATTTACTATAAGTCTAAAATGTGTGAACGTGCTGTTTCTTTCCAGTGATGACACGAACCTGTTGTCACCAAGGGATAAATGTGTGTATTATAATAGAACAACGAACAACATTTTCACTTCTGCTTATGAAGGAATACCAGAAAATTTGCTCCTTAACTTCTTGGGATGGATGGTAGGTAGTCGTTTTCATTTTGTAGGCAAATGAAGCGTAACCCACATTCGTACTTCGTAGACAAGTGGTAAATCCCGGCCCATTGACGATCAGTGAGAACCCCAAACTGCCCATTTTAACAGGATTAAACAGCTTTCAGACCATTTTGGTCCACATAATTCTTTAATCCTGACACTGATTTCAATTTTTTTTTTTTGTAGTTGTATGGCCAAACATTCAGGTACACCAGTGTACCACTGTGGGTTTGCATGAAGTAAGTTGTGGTGACCAGAATACATCTAGTTAGACCAAACCTAATGAGAAAAGAGCGGTGTATGAAGAAGGTGATACAGGATCTGTAATTCACAACTCAATTTTTTTTTTTTTTTTTTTAAATATCAGATGTATGTGTTTTAGCCTTTGAAAGGCTATAATCAGGTATCAGTAATCAGAGAAAATTATGTTAACATAAGATTCATAGTAAGAGTGAGAACTCTGTGTTACCATCATCATAGATGTTACAACAGGATGTGTAAACCAAGGATTAAAGATCAATGTAGTTTTGTTTACTTTAGCATAGTTCAGTTGAGTTTAGTTTAGTTTTATTTATTGTTCATTAACTTCAGTCAGACTTCTATCATAGGATACATCAGTTTCAGTTACAGTTTGTACCTCACTGAACATAACTTATATAAGTTCATATATGCATTAATGTATGTTAGCTTTTCAACTCTTATTTCTGTCAAAGGCAAATCTCAACAACATTTTACCTTACATACATCTGTCCACCAAATAAAATGTATGCTGTAATAGACGGGATCTAAAGTCCATGCTAAATATGCGCACTTGTCCAATTCTTTTATATGGTTAGGTACTCTGTTATTTAAGTTAATTCCTATCTTCTTTACACTTTTTTTTAAAAGACCTTTGTTACAGAACAGAACATCGAGATTAATTTTTTTGTATATCATATTTAACTGAAGACCATTTAGATATAATCAAAATAATAATGGCCCAAAAATGGAACCCTCTAGCATTCCATGTTTCATTTCTGTGTAAGAACAATTTTTGCTATCACTCTGGATTATGTCAGCAAACTGTTTTTGGTGCAGTAGGTGTAGCGTGAACCACAAGTTTCTTATTGTAGTTTGAATTTATTTATGTCCTGTGAATCCAAAACCGGTTGGTACGTTTTATATAGAACAAGTGAAGGATGTTTTATATACAGGGTTATTCGAAACGATTGTTGGGGTTTTAACAAATTGTCATACACAATACACTTGAGATGCACGTTGATGTTTGTAGAATCACAAAGGGTGCACATATAGAGCACCTGTAGGGTATGTAACAAAAACTTGGAGTGTTGTTCTATTAAATAAAAAAATACATATACTCCTATCTCAAGTGTATTGTGTATGACAAGTTGTTAAAAACCCGACAATCATTTTGAATAACCCTGTATATATACAGTAGTTGACCATATGATTAACTTATAACTGATGTAGCTTATTGTATCTTTCTCTGTTTACTTCACTGATCATCTGAAGCTCTCAATTATAAAACCTATATACAAGAAAGGAAATAGATTGAATTCAACAAACTGTAGACCTATATCTCTATTGAATCCTTTCTCAAAGGTTTTTAAAAATGCTTTGTATATTAGACTAACTGAACATTTTAATAGTAGTAAGTTACTAGTGGGAAATCAGTTTGGTTTCAGGAAAGGTGTAGCAACTGAAGATGTCATTTTTAAACTAACAAATGAATTTTAAATGCTTTAAACAGTAAAACAATGGCTGGTAGTATTTTGTGCGATCTTGAGAAAGCTTTCGACCCTGTTAATCATGATATATTACTGTCTAAACTACCGTATTACGGAATAAGAGGTAAGGCTAAATTATTACTTGAATCTGATCTTCAGGATAGATATCAAAGAGTTCAAATAATCAGTTCGTGTCTAAGTTCAAACACAGTCTCAGAATGAACCAAAATTAGATATGGGATGTCACATGGTTCAATCTTGGTCCCATTGTTATTTCTAGTATACATAAATGGCTTACCTAAGGCCATAGAACACAAAGCCATACCTATTTTATGTGCTGATGATACCAGTATATTAATAACAAGCCCTAATAATATTCAGTTTCAGAATGATTTTAATATAGGTTTTGGACAACTAAATAAATTGTTCGAAGCTTATCTGCTTTCCTTGAATTTTAACAAAACTTGTTTCATCCAATTTACAAATAAAATTACATGTACCTCTGACATACAAATTGCATATGAAGATAAACACATTTGTACAGCTATTGACACAAAATTTCAGGGGCTATTTATTAATAATAATCTCTCTTGGAAAACACACATTGAATGTATTAAGTCTAAACTAAGCTCAGCTTGCTATGCTATGCGATCAGTCAAACCATATGTACCAATAAATGCTCTGAAAATGATTTATTGTTCCTACTTCCACTCTGTAATGACCTATGGTCTATTATTCTGTGGGCACTCCTCAGACAGTATAAAGATTTTAAGGTTGCAAAAGAAGATTATTAGAATCATGATGGGTTGTAAAAGTAGTGACTCTTGCAGAAAATTGTTTTTTAATTTATAAATCTTACCACTCCCTTCCCAATACATTTTTTCTCTCCTTTTGTTTATGATAAGAAATAGTTATCAGTTTCTGGTATTTTCTGAGGTATATCACATTGACACTAGGCAACATGCAAATTTTCACCAACCTTTTGTGAATCTGACTAAATATTAGAATGGAGTGTTCTGTTTAGGTGTAAAGGTTTTTAATAAACTGCCTGCTTACATAAAAGTAGAGTCTGATAATCCCAAGGAATTTAAATTATTTTTGCGGAAATTTTTATTTGACAATTCCTTTTACTCTCTGGATGAATATTTTGAACTTCAAAAAAGTTGAGTATATTTAGGTTTGATTTGGATTGGTATTTGAAAGTTTAGCACATTAAGTCCATATCTACTAATCTGTTTCTGAGATCTGTTTGTTTATGTAACACAACTATGTGAACGTACCAATCTTTGTCTGTGCAGTGATGTGGTAAATTACTTTCTTGGCCAGTAAGTACTGTATTTTTTAAATTAGTGGTCTAATGTTATTTCTTTTTATATATGTAAATATATGTATATTACCATCTAAAACACAACATATGTACATCAACACAGTGATGAAATATCAATTACATCAGGGCTGCATGTTTCAACTGTAAAACAGCCATCATCAGGCCAATGCAGAACATATACAAGGTACAATATAAGTGTGGACTCTATGGGATCCCATATCATTTACAATAAAAGTTAAAATAATTGAGCATCCAATTGTACAATGAAAAGAAAGTCAAGTTAAAATGTAAAATTAATTATGTCACATAGAGTATTAGATGAAATCTCCAATGAGGAACTTGAACAGAGCCTGAAATCAATGAAAAATAGAAAAGCAGCTGGACCAGATGGATTAAATTCTGAGCTCGTCAAATGCAGGGGACCCGCCCTCTCAAACCGCTTACTTGAGTTAATAAATAAGTGTTGGAAAGGAAGATCGATTCCAGAAGAGTGGGGACAAGCAAGAGTAAAATCCCTATTCAAAAAAGGTAAACATGGTGACTGTTCGAATTACAGAGGTATCATTCTTTTAAATAGTGGTTACAAGATATACGCCAAGGTAATTACACAATGTTTCAAAACTATATCAGAAGCAATATTACTTGAGGAACAAAATGGATTCAGAATAGGTAGATCATGTATTGATAATGTATTTACTATTAAACAAACAATAAAAAAGGAAGGGAATTCAACCTAGAAACTCACATAGCCTTCCTGGATCGAGAAAAAGCTTTTGATAGAGTAAATCAAAACAAACTATGGCAAATTCTTAACAAAAGAGGTATACCCTATCATTTAATTGCAGTAATTAAAAGCCTATACAAAAATACCAGTGTACAAATTGACACAAGAAGGAAAATTCTTGACAAAATATATATTAATCAAGGAGTACAACAAGACTGTAATCTATCACTGGTTCTTTGTAACATTTACATAGATGACCTCCTAAGAAACTGGAAACACAAAGCTGACGCTGGTACAATGCTTAAAAGAAACCTCTACCTTAACATTACTCTTCGCAGATGACCAAGTAATAATACAAGACTCTGAAGACGAACTCCAGAAATCTGTCTGTATATTAAACCAAATGAGCAAAGACTACAACCTCAAAATATCTACAGACAAAACAAAAATTATGGCCTTTAAAGGAAAACACTTAGTGCGTTCTAAAATTGAAATAGACGGATCAATACTAAAACAAGTGAAACAGTTTAATTATTTGGAATGCGAACAGAGTTTAGTTGGTGAACCAGATTTTGACAAAAAAATAAACAGATTTCAAGGAATATGCAGTACTATCAGAAAGCACTGAAAGAAAACCCATACAGATACCCAAATGAAATTTTATAAAGTTGTAGCTAGACCATCACTACTCTATGGCAGCTTAACATGGGTAACCACGAAGAGAGACGTGACTGGCCTAGAAGCTGCAGAGATGCGCTTTCTAAGAAGTGTTACAGGATATACAAGACTGGATAAAATAAGAAGCGAAGTCATAAAGAAAGAAAACTAGAGATTTCTGGAATACAAGACGTGAGACTCAAATACAAACAAAACTGGATCAACCACCTTGAAAGAATGGACAACACCAGACTCCCAAAACACGCCCTCGACCACAAACCTCGAGGAAGAAGAGACTGTGGACGCCCCAGGAAAAGATGGCAATGCGTCGATGCCGGAACAGGTCAAACGGCCTAATCCATGGAGGAAGATGATGATGATGATGATGATGATGATGACAGAGTATTAAAAGAGTTTTTAGTTGGACAGAGGTTATTATACACTGAATGATTTAATGTGTGTAGTTAAGGATAGCACCAGTAAACAAACTCAAAGCAGATGGGTGGGAGGGAGGGGTCACAAGTTAGTATGGGAAGTGCACCTAGTGGTGGTCATATAATCACTCCGTGCTGTCGGTTCAAAACAGAGTGTCTAATGAGGCCTTGAATATTCAGTCTGATTAATAATATAGAAGTAGTTTTTTGCAAATCGGAGTCGAGTTCATGAGTAAACACGCACTTTTTTAGAAATCCGTATGAAATTTTGTAGTCTAGTAGGCAGGTCTCCAGATGTCATGTGTAGTTGTTATTTTTATATTATAATAGTTTATGTTATATTAAAACCTCAAATATTGTACTAGACCTAGTAACTAAAATTACTGTACACTTTCATATTGACTTTGCTCCCAGATTTTTTAAGCAAATATAACTATTTTCCATATCCATATGGATTTTGTAATCCTGTGCGGATCCATGGAATGAAAATAAATGATATGATATGATATTCACTTGTAGTAGAAAGAATGAGCATGTAAGTAATTCAGTAGGGCTTATTTAAATTGTTTAGGGTTATAACTTAAATTTTTTCTACTTTGTGGGAGACTGTTAAACATTTTTATGCCAATTGAGTAGACTTGTTGTTGATGTAATGATAAATTGGTGAAGGTTGGTGACAGCTACATTATTGTCTGCTATTTTTATTATAGACATCAGAATTTAAGTTCAATATACATTTGTTGTTAACTTTAGTTAGAAGAAGTGACAGTACAAGTTGTGACAGAAGAGGTGGAATTCTTAACTGCTTAAATAAATCGTTACATCAGTCCCAGCTATTACATCCTGTAATAATTCTGATCAAATTCTTTTGTATGTTAAAAGTGTTAGATCTATGTGAAGGGTTTCCCCAAAATATTAATCCGTAGTTCATAATAGAATAAAAATAGGCATAGTAAAACATCTTCATTGTTTCCTGTGACATAAAGGCCTTAACTGATCTGATTGTATAGAAAGCTTAATTTGATTAGTTTAACGATTCAAATTCAGTTTTTATATCATTTTGAAATCATCGAAATTAGAGTTGGAAAATGCTGTGTTAGCGTCATCTGCAATTAAAGTTGGTTAAGCTTTCCTTTAATAGTTTCTGATAAATTATTTGTGTAGAAAAGAATGATTAAAGGACCTAAAATTGATCTGTGTGAACACTGTTGTTTTTAACTCCCCAGTTTGAAAATGTAATTTGATTAAAATTTTATTTTTTGTCCTCACTCATTGATACCTATCCCAAAGATATGATTTAATCCATTTATTAGCTTTGCCAGTTATTCCATAAAAATTTAATTTGGACATAAAATGTCATGGTGAAAAAAAAAAACTTTTCTTAAATCGCAGAAAATCCCTCCCACAATTAATTTGTCACTAAGAGAACACAACATTTCATGAATTGGTTTTAGGTTAGTTTTTGTATGGCATAAGTATTCAGTCAGCATGTATCTTTAGTTTGTGTTATCATATGTTTCTGTTAGGTCAAAAATATTTGAATTGACTTCATGCCTCTTTCAGTAATGAAGAAAATCTTCAAATTTGTTTATACAGAATATTAATACAGGGAATAAGCACCATTTTTGTAGACCAAATGCCAACCTAGCTTGAGATTTGTGCTCTTCTGGGATATTACAGAGCTTATTTTGGTAATTCCGTACCGACGTTTAGGGACAACCTATCGGTCCCATCTTCAAGGGTCAAGAATGCAAGAAGAAAGCCAGTCACAGAGTCAGAGTCACATTACAGCTGGCAGTCAGCCAACCTGCCCACCCTGGTGTCGAGTCCCACCTGGGACTCGCTACCAAATTTTTCATAAGATGAATGACAGTTTCTGTAATAATTTCTTAATTCTCTCTCTCTCTCTCTCCCCCCCTCCCCCCCTCCCACCA
>Ga0131853_10012681_pt1 | contig 15447 bp, 9 predicted proteins | sample TergutLab28metaG_FD_92764 | JGI IMG/M metagenome (GOLD analysis project Ga0131853, IMG submission 92764) | Labiotermes labralis P1 segment gut microbial communities from Petit-Saut dam, French Guiana - Lab288 P1 (version 2) (version 2) | ecosystem: Host-associated > Arthropoda: Insects >...
GTAGAATCTGTAAAGTACCTAGGGCTACATTTCGATTGCAAACTAAACTGGAAAGAGCACATTATCAAGAAAAGGAAACAAACCGACTTAAAAGTAAAAGAAATCAAATGGCTAATAGGGAGAAACTCAAACCTGTCACTAGAAAACAAATTGTTAGTTTACAAAGCAGTGATTAAACCCATATGGACATACGGAATAGAACTGTGGGGATACGCCAGCAAATCCAATGCAGCAATTATACAGAGATCACAATAAAAAATCCTAAGAACCATAGCAAATGCTCCATGGTTTGTATCAAATCACATACTCCATACAGACCTCAACATCCCCTATGTTAGTGAGGTCATCAAGGAAAGAATTGACAAACACCTAAAAAAAACTAGTATCCCATCCCAACCCACTAGTGACAACACTAACACAACCAATGAGAAATAGAAGGCTAAAAAGACGTTGGACCTCCGACCTTCACGACTGAGGTGTCATCGCTGGATGGGCAGCCTACCGTGTAAACAGAACAAGATAGCAAATTAGATTGTAGATTGATTATACAATCTGATGGCTAATAATAATAATAAAAAAGAAATTGTAAACACTTGAACAGGGTGGAAATTGACAGGGAATCCATAAATGATAAATATTTTAGTGATAAATATACAGTTGGCAACTATGTACCGTTTGATATTCGTGGTACAGTACGTATAACCCAGGCGACAGCACTAGTTCAATAAGCCTTTCTCTGAACCACGTCCTCATTGCACGTGTTCAGTAGTGGGTAGACCTGTGGTGTGCACCCAAGCAGCAAGTCATTGCAAGGAACCAGATAATTTGTAAGTAACACAGCCTGTAAAAGATACTGATTGTTATTGTATATACCGTCTCGTTTTGTCACTTTTTTTTTATAAATTCGCTTCTAATAATATTGCCTTCTTTATGTAATAAATACAGTCTGCATTTTTGGTCAAATAGGGTTGACATATCCCACTTTTAACAACAGCTAAAGTGTTCGCATTAATAGATTCATATTGTTTCCACTAGTATTGAAAGTCATGTCAGTAAATTAATATTCTACATGTTCTTTACATGTACGTGTAAAAATCTTAACAATTACGCACTGCTATTGCATTAGACATCGCAACAGTGTGTGCAAGAGCTGACAAAACCGGTTGTATTTAATGCATATTTAAATTACTGCGAATTTTAACATAAGAAAAAAAAAAGAAATGGCATGCATTTTAATAAGAATTTTAAAAGTAACTACGACAAAAAAATAAGTTTTTTATTGTTGGTAAAATTCGGAGGAGAACACTGAACTGCAGCTTAAGCCGAAGTACAGTGCAATGCATCGTTGTAGAGTGTAACTAATGCTGTACTTTTGTGGTCACTCTAAGGGCGATTTTGTTTGAGTGCGAATTTCATTTTTGAAATTAACTGTCATTTAAAAAATATATACAGTATGTAATATTTTTGTATGTATTTTTTTACAAAACTAGTTGGACAGTATTTTAACAATTAACTGGTGTGATAGTTTCGATTAATATTATTATTATCTTGTATACGTTAGCTTCCATATACAATGGATTGACGAACGATATGTAAATAATTTAATAGACCATTGAGCTTAATCCATTATTATTATTATTATTATTATTTATGCATTGCTACTGTGCAGCATGCCCTGAAATTTCGTATCCCCATCATTTAAATGAACATAAATTCATTGACAAAATAAGAAATGTGATATTGTGGAAAAACAAAACAAATTCCAGTTCAGTTGCTTGCATATTACAAGGTACTTATTAATCACCATCAACTCATCTACCTGTTACATTTTATCAGAGGTGTTACACGGCTACTAGATGGTCATCTTCAGGCCATTAAAGCGCATGGAGGTATAATTACAATTGCATGTACTTGTACTTCATTAGCCTTGTTCGAGAACATTTAGCAGTATAGGTCTTGTAATAAAATATGACAAATAGGTGTGTTGACGGTGATTAACAAGTACCTTGTAATTCACCTAAGATAAAGGGATGTCCAAGGTGAAAAATGTTTCTACATATTATATATATATATATATATGTATGTATATACATCTTCAGAAAATAGGAAAACAAATTACATAGAAAAATATGTAATTTACGATTAACCTAAACCGAGGTGCGTTTGGATCTTCATGTCGTGGAGTCTTCTTCATTGAATCCTTAATGGGGTCAGAACTGTGTTACTGTTTAGAGTTGCAGATATGTTACCAAAATGTTGCCATAATTAATACCTGTTACTATTTGTTATTTTCTTAAATAATTTCGTATTTACGTGTCTATGGAGATTTTGTGTATGCTATACTTATCAGTCAAAATCTTAGCTTCACCTGGTCGAAGAAATAGCATTTCTGGCTTACAAACAACATTATTAGCACATTATGTAAGTATATTCATAACACGTGTTCGTAAAATACAGATTTATTAATATATTCCAAGATTTTCGGCCAAATCGAATAATTCCCCGTTCATTTTCAGGTAACATCGAGGTGATCAATGAAATTATATTCATTGAACACGCTGAGCGTATATGCATACACATACGGTCTATCAAATGTCTATATTCACTCACAGTTTGAGTTAAATGGAGCAAAAGTATGCAAATGCGTACTTCTTTTGGAAATAAATAATGTCTCAACTAATTTCCTATCTCTTGATACACGTTTCATACTGTACCATTTGCCTGTATTTTCGATGATGGAAGAAACATTACTTTTAAACAGAGAGAGTCCCACCACTCTAGACATTCTGTTTACTCGTACATGCAATGCTGACGGATAAGTCGTTTTGTGATCTGGCTGATTTTGTAAATGTGACACAAACTTACGTCTACAGGTTAGCCGAAATCAATCTGTTACGTAGAAGGCAGTAAGTATGGTTTTTATTGATTATTAGAAACGTATAATTTAGTCTAACACAACTTTATTGTATAAACAAGTTAAGAGAACTTAGCTACATGTTTCGGCTTATTGAAAGCAATCTTCAGGCTTTGATTTAAAAGACTGAGTAAATAGTTTAACAACACCTTAAAGGAGATCTCGTCATATTAGGTAAAGTGCGCCCTTGTACAGGCACTGAGGCTCTGTACCGGCCGTACGGCCCATAGGGGGAGTAGAGGTGTAGCTCTACTCTTTCATGACCACGGCACTAGAAGGTGGTGAGGGGTCAGCGTCACGCCCCGGCCGCTTTTTATCTCCGGGAAAGACCCGGTACCCATTGTACAGGAGGCTGGGTGGGCCCCAAGGCCCGAAGGACGGGTGCGGAAAATATCGCCCCCACCGGGATTCGATCCCCGGACCGTCCAGCCCGTAGTCAGTCGCTATACCGACTGAGCTACCCGGCCCACGATCTCGTCGTATTAGGTGTTATTAATTATATATCGAATCATTTAAATCACAGCCCGTAGATGGCTTTAAATAAGCCGAAGTATGCAGCTGTTTACTATTAAGTTATTTGTATAATAAAGTTGTGTTAGACTAAATTATGCTTTTTTTTAATCATTGAATAATACACAACGAGGATGTCACACCTAAAAATGTTTTGTAATTATTGAGACATTGTTTACAATTTCTGAACAAGTTATCCAGACGGCAGATCGAATCTACGTGGCCCCATATTACATTTAGATCGCCTTTGGCCTTTATGACTCTATCTTGTGTCTTGCAACAATGTCGTACCCTGCGTATTTTTCGGGAAGAACTTAAATTTAATTAAATGGGTTTTGATTTTTTTTCCACAAATTTTATCCGAAGCTTTTCTCAATTAAAAATGAATTCTTTGGGGTTTCCCACATTTACCCAAGGCTTCGTGTAAAGTGTCTTATTTTTGTCGTATTTTAAACAAAATTGGAGTTCATCCGACAGAATTCAGTGACAATAAAAAATTTATGAACATGTGTCAAGTGCGAGTCCAGTTATTCCACTCGGACAGACACACATACAGACATGAAAATACCCAGACATGTTGAAGCTTGTATTCGCTCTCTGCAGTTTTATGATCGTTCATAACAGTGGCCAGAATAAGAATTTACGCTTCCTTCTGTAGTATCTGTGTGTTATGCAGTTATTTTTATGTTTTTATTTGAGATTTAAGACGTACATATATAAATCAACTGAAATTTCTTGTAAGTTTTATTGTATCCGTTTATATTCATAAAAATGTTTCGTTCTTCATTTATTTATTATTATCATTGTTGTTGTTGTTGTTGTTGTTGTTGTTGTGCATTTAATAGGTCGCGTGGCCTTTTGCGATTCTATAACTTTGGCCAACTTTACCGTAGGAAGAAAGTAGGTACGTAAGGTCACTATGTTCTTCATTTCTGTGTGCCGACATCTGTACTTTGGAGCCGGTTGACCGATATTGTGTAGCGTGGCATGAATATTGTGTTGCTGAAGGCTACAGCCACGTCGCACTTCTTAATTTCCTGCAGCCGGCAGAGCAGTAACAGGTTGGCGGACACTTGAACCTCAGAATGGAGCGACACTACCGACACTTAATTAAGGGTCCCGAAATCACGCGTGGCAGGGGTGCCCAGCCTTTGTATGGCGAAGCGACCGTGCCGTAATTGTGGGCTTGTTCGCGGACCTTATTTGTAAAAATTGTAATAAGTGATATAGATAGACGCCTAAACAATTGTGTAATTCTTAAAATATACTTGTAATTTACAATTGTGCATGCCGGCCGCATAACGCAACCTGGCGGGCCGCGTGTTGGATATTGCTGTAAGAGATCTTCGAAAATAATGAAGATTAATAGAAAAATATACTCGCAACTTCTGTGCGAAATGTTTCTCCGCTTGCGGACAGAAGCAATCACTAATACACGATTGGAATTACGCATATTACATTTTGGTTTGGAGATCATAAACCTACGTGCACAGCATGTGTGAAGTAGCGTATGCAAGTAAACATTAAAAGCATCAAACGGTACCAAGCTTTGAGGTTATATCTCAAGAAATTGACAGGGATAAAATGTGTTCTAAGGAAACAAATTGTCAAAAATGGATTGAAATAATAACAATAAAACAAATAAATGTTTGTCACTACATAGTCTGTACAGTGTTAAGTTAGAATATTTGCTGTCTACTGGAAAGTCTAGAAATCCTGTGTTAATATTTGGTCTAATATTAGTCATGTTCTCAAATTCCTTAGTCCTTTGGGTTATACTTTAAACTTTTCCACATGAATGGGCCTTGTGCCATGTTACATTCATTAAGTATGATAAATCCGTTTATGTGTTGTACGTACGTAACATCTTCCCCTTAGCTGGTACATACTTAACCTTTAGACGCCTAACGTTAACTATAGTTGACGTACCGCACCGCTAACCTCCAAAGTTGCATTTTATATATTTATTCAACAAATATAGTCACTGAATGTTTTAAACACGGTATATACTGTCCTTTTTTCTCTCTTCAAAATGCAGTTTGTTTCATAATTCTAACATATTTGGTTCCTGTATTATTCACATTTTATATACAGAATGTGCTAAAATTAAAAAAATAATTCCTGCGCCAAAAGGTTAATACAGCCCTTGGTTTTTCTCTGTTTTGTCCTATAAGCCTGTTACAGAAACTCGAATGGCTTCTTTAGCCCTCTGCCACACGGAACGCATTTCACATCCATTCAAAGTGGTTCATATAAAACGTTTTCCTTAACATTTAGCATTTGTTGTTCAGATTATTTTTATATTATGATGCTTGTGTCCAAGTGTCATTATCCTGTCGCAGAGGTTCTCAAATTATCCAAAATTCTAGGAGTCCCTAAAACACTATAAGCGTCGGAAGGGTGACATGTATCAAGTTCAGTACTAAGTACCTACCAATATTAGTTGCCAGCCTCCAAAATTTAGTATCCACGACGAAGTGGCGGCTGGAATTTATTCTTTTCTGCTGTACTATCACTGTTAGCGTAAGTAATATTAATTTTGTAAATGTGAAATCGTTGTACCTAGACATAATTTAATCGCCTAGTACTTTGCCGCTTAGCAATTCAACATTCGCTTTTCTGCATTCGTTTTTGTTACTTTACTGCAAACTCGAATGTACTGTTCCGGCTAATCGCTAATCGCTAATCGCCCTGATTTTCTTCGTATTTCATACAGTATTTACCATGCTAAAATTTTCCAAATGTCTAGGTCTTAATGAAATAATGTATTGCACTCTTATGTATACAAATAGTTTGTTCACTGTGCCCTTCTTGAGGAAAACATCAAGAACTATATATATGTTTCGTGGGAAGTGGGTATATTGTATCTATGTCACCGCACATTTTGGCTCAGTCAGTACCGCGCGTCTTACTGGCATTCAGATGGCCAGTTCAGAATTCGGCCTGGACACATCCTATGTTGACTGAGACCTGCACGGGTTTTCTCGTTCCCTCTCAGGAACCTACCGTATAGTGACTTGTTTTAGGCCAAGACACTATCGCTTTACATCCTCTCGTTTCATAATCCTCCAGTCATTCCGCAATATGTAATTTTAATTACGGACAGAGTCATTAAGTAACGTTTGAAATAAGTAAAGTACATCTTTATCTGGGGACCGCGGTGGCACAGTGGTTAAAGTGCTGTGCTACAAATCGGAAGGTCGCTGGTTCGAGTCCAGATGGTGTCACTGGAATTTTTCGTTGAAATAATCCTTCCGATCGCACTATGGCCCTGGGGTCGACCAAGCCTCTAACAGAAATGAGTACCAGGAGCATTTCCTGGGGGTAAAGGCGGCCGGTGCGTAAGGCTGACAACCCTACCACCATCCTGTGCCGTTGTCATGTAATCTGGGAACCTTAACTTCCTGGAAGCCTCTGGGCCTCTCCAGGCCTGTAAGGGTACTGCTTTACCTTTACATGTTATCTAACAATTTTGAGGCTTTCGCAGCTTCGTACGTAATTGGGGATTTCGGTTTTTTTGGGGGGTTGGGGAGATGTAAAGATACGTCGCTATGTGGCTGTCGGAATTTCTAACGAGTATGTCGCCTTCATTTTCAAAGGTTCACGAAGAAACGAATTTGCAAATAGCAACTGTGTTGGACAACGTTTATTTATACCTTCTTCCGCCAAATTTATTATAAATCCGTTCAGTAGTTCTGGGTGTGAAAATTGTGGACGCACAAACATTTCGATTTAGACCATAATTCTAATAATTTTGCCCAAGAACGTATAAAACATGTCCACACAGCGACGTCATTGTTACGTCCTCCTTATCTTTATTCTGGGGGAGTAGGACCGTCGAAAACTTCATACTGATCCGATGGAAATAGTATGTGCCTTATAACAGTTAGTTAATAAGCACGTTAGCGAAATTTCGAAAAGCGACCACAAGCTGTGTTATGTATGTCCATCCGTCCGTACGGAAAAACTGGGTTCTCAAAGGATGGATTTTTTTAAATTTGATATTTTAAAATTTTTCGAAAACTTCACGGGAAAATTCAAGATTCATTCAAACCTGACAAGCGTAGCGTGTAGTAGAAGTGAACACAGATGCACATTTATGATAATACCTCGCTGAATTCTTCTTAGAAAGATAAGTGTTTCAGACCAAAAAGGGCCTAGAGCACCTCAAAACACACATTTTTATTTTTTTGACGTTTTGTTGTCCGTGCTTCTCAGTATATTTATCTCAGTATCTAACCAACTTGATGCACAAAATTTGTTTCACAATAAGTTTTATTTCACGCCTCTACATGTTTTGAGCACCGTGCTCATCATCAGGAGGTCAAAATTGCATTACACAGCCTCCGGTATCATCACACACATAGGTGGCCCTCTAGTGCACTAGAGTGCCACCTATGGGTGTGATGATACCGGAAGCCGTGTAATGCAATTTTGACCTCCTGATGATGAGCACATGTGCTCAAAACATGTAGAGGCGTGAAATAAAACTTATTGTGAAACAAATTTTGTGCATCAAGTTCGTTAGATACTGAGATAAAAAAAAACAAATTTTATGTTCAGTAATTTTTCTCGATAATTGTACCGTTATTGTAATAATGTGGAAAAATGTGGTACAGCCAGACGGGACATAGATGACAATATACTATGGCGCATGCGCTTGTCATGCCGGATAACTATGGCTACAGATGCACACTCTCGGAATATGAAATACTTATTGCTTTTCCAACGAAACAGTGGCTCCGTGAACGTGCCTAATATTAGCTACATGTACAATGCCTGTCTTCTCTATACGCGCACAAGAACACATTCGGTCTCAGCTCTTCGTACGTTTTATTGCTATTGCCAGTAGGAAATCTAGAACAGAAACAAACAGAAACGAGGCGGCCGTACAGTACCTAAAATCTTCAATACATGTACTAAGCCTTATCTTTCGGATCTGATGTTTCAAATCTGATGCCAATTTCTAGATATATAGGGGCAATTTTCTGAAATACCGTAGCCTCACTAACCACAGTTCCTTTTATTTTAAAACTGGCATGTAATTATTGTTTTACAAACGAGTTTGGTTCCTGTATTCCATTTGATCTTCGAGTTCGTGTTATCAGAAAAAGACCCCGTGTGCTTTGAAAACACTGTTGTCTCGATCACCCCACTCCTTATGTCCCCTAAAGTAGATGCAAATGTAAACGTAAAGCAATTCCATTACAGGCCTGGACAGGCCCTGGGGGTTCCAGGAAGTTGGTGCTCCCAGATTTCAAAAAAGTCGGTACATGAAAGTGGTAAGGTTGTCAGCCTTACGCACCAGCCGTCTTTATCCCCAGGAAATACTCCTGGTACTCATTTCTGTTAGAGGCTGAGTCGACCCCAGAGCCATAGTGCGGCCGGAAGGATTATGTCAATAAAAAATGTCAATGACACCATCGGGAATTAAATTAGATGTGGTTTACTGTATTTACAAGTCTGCAGTTCTTTGTAATAACTAATGTAGACTGTGCGTACTCGTCTAACACAACTATATTTATTGGTATAATATAAAGTATTTTCTACATAAGGTACAGTACAACTACATGTTTCGACGCTTGATAATGGTCATCTTCAGGTTGTACATGAAATACTTATTAAGTAGTTATACAAAAGTTACGTGGGCTGTTTATATGGATAGGGAGGGGTAAAGTGGGCACGAGATCTCGTATCTGTAAGAAAGGTTGTGCGGTGTGGGTTACATGAGGGGTCCATGCTGTTACCAAGCTATGTCTAAGCTTATTACAGTTAAATCTATGGTAGGTATCATAATATATCTATGTGTGCTATGTAATTGCACTGAAGTATAAAATATATAATATACAATGATATATAGCATCTGTGACTAATAATTGTAGGTTTATAAACTTATAGTTGTTAGTAGTATCTAACTGTTTTACATAAATCAGACTAATGTCGCAATAATCTCATCTGTAAAATTTCATATTTGGAGTTATAATTCTCTTTATTATGTCATTTCTCATACAATGTTTGTGAGTAGAAAGTATGAGAAATGACACGATAAAGAGAATTATTACTCCACATATGAAATTGTACAGATGAGATTGTTGTGATATTAGCCTGATTTATATAAAACAGTTAGATACTACTAACAACTAGAGTAATTGTATAAACCTAAAATTATTAGTCACAGATGCTACATATCATGGTACATTATATATTTTATAATTTACTGTAATTACACAGCACACGTACACATAATATGATACCTACCATAGATTTAACTATAATAAGCTTAGACATAGCTTGGTAACAGCATGGACCCCTCATGTAACCCACATCGCACAACCTTTCTGACAGATACGAGATCTCGTGCCCACTTAACCCCCTCCCTACCCCATATAAACAGCCCATGTATGTTTTGTATAACTGCTTAATAAGTATTTCATGTACAATCTGAAGATGGCCATTATAAAGCTCCGAAACATGTAGTTGTACCTTATGTAGAAAATACTTTATATTCTACCAATAAATATAGTTGTGTTAGACGAGTACGCACAGTCTACAGTAGTTATTTTATAGAACACAACGGGAATGACGGACCTCATGTAGTTCTTTGTGTTCAAAGAGATCTTGTTTCGTTGTGCACCTTTATTTGTTACTATTTTGGCAAAAATTTCGCTTTATGGAATTCGTCCTGAAGCCTTACAGGAGACTAATTTAATAAAATCTTCTAGCTGTGACAGCCGCGTCAGGTGGTTCAGGCACACAAAAGTGACAGGTTCCAATACTATCTCTATTACAGATCACGGCAAGAAGTCGGAGTAGGTATGGAAGTTGGGATATTGGTACACTGACAATGGATACAGGGCCGTTCTCTGAAACGTTGGCTTTTACGAACATCCTTAAACTGTGGGCCCGTAAGTGTATTACCCTATATGAAATTCACAATTTTACCCAAGGGTAAATGTTACTTTGATGCCCAATCATACAAATATTTATTAGTAATTTTGTCGGAATGGCGTTATCCACCTTGAAATAGGCGATTTCTACCTCCATAAATCTCTTGTTTCCTCGATACGACCCCAACATGTCATCGCCTGTTATCCCCCTGTATTGAGGAGAAATCCAGCTCTGACAAAGAATAATGTCAGTTGTTTCTCACTCACACAGACAATTCATGAAAATTAATTAGATAGATCATAAATATTAGATTTTCGCTTCGTGGGGAAAATGAAATTAAGTAAGTGTGATTTTGGGAAGTCATTGGTTAAATAGCCGTTGTAAATAAATTTTTCTTCAACCATTTGTTCTGACACACTGATTTCAGAGTGACACTGAATGAGGATCTGGTGCACTAAAAAAATCACATACTACAGTATTCAGTTAACACCGCTCAGAGATTTTATGGCAGACGGCAAAAACTTCGTGTACGTGAGGAGGTGTCTGACGCTGATAGTTTCCGATCATTCACCACCCGTCTTGTAATACTGCTTCAAATATAGGGGGATTCTACCACCAGTGGATTGCCTTGTATTTCAAGGTGAATGACTCTTAGGAATGTGGGACTTTGTGATTTACAAATGAGGAATTTTCAGATAATGTCTGTGGTATTTTTTTCTTTCTTCCTCTCTTTCCTTCTTACTCCTCTCATTTTTCATTCTGTTTTGTTATTTCCCTTCACACATTCCATGTTTCTTTGTCTGTCCTTTACCTCGTGCCTTTTTTCTTATTCTCTATTTTCTTTTTTTTTTTAATTTTCTTTGCCTTCTTTTCTTATCTCTATCTTTTGTACTTATGTATGTCAATCTTTCTGTAGTACACTAAAAGGAATAGTTGCTGTGCATTACATTTTTTCCCCTCTTTCATTTATTTTTTCTTGATCCTTTGCTTTCGTTATATTATTCCGTTTTTATTTGTAAGTTAGTTGTATAATTTGTGTATATTTACTTATGTGTTTCCTTTGATTTGTTTCTCCGTGTCTTAATTTTGTGTTGTTTGTTTGTTTATTCATCAGCCTTTTTAAACCTAAGTTTTTTTTTATAATTTAAAGACAATCGTTGTGACCTGTTTAGTTTCGACCGACACTTTAGAACGGTTGGCCTACTTCAGCCGCGAACAACTGCTTGAGCGAGTGAAACGCCAAAGTGTCAGTTATTCGTGGAGATATAAACCATGTCGCAAGAAGAACAGTGTCTCCACAACCAACTACCATCCTATATTATATTTAAATAACAGGCAATATGCATTTCGTATGTCATATCCTTGCATTATGCTGAAAGTCCCAGCTAATATATCGCTTTTCTTTTGTACGTATTCTATTCTCTTGCTGGTTATAGCAGCATTTCGACGTTTGTTCGTTTGGCAACAGTGCTCGACTCTGCTCACAGTCTCTCCGGCACAGACTGGTCGATACACAGCATCAGTCGCCCTGTACCGATTGCAGTGTCCGCTCAAAAACAGTGGTCAGTAAATCCAACACAGAAGAATAAGGGGGATAGAACGTAACAGTTTACAAACAAGGTCCTGTACAGTGGAATTAGGCGATAATTTGAAATTATTTGATGGTTAGTGAACAGCACATTTCTTTAGGGTACGTATCCAAGGAATTTTATTTTCAGTTGTTCGAAAAGGCGAAAAGTTATTGAATACTCTGTCATAAATGACATTATTTTTATTCACCAAACAAACCCTAAAACTAAAACGAAACTAAACTTTTTTTAATTAACAACTAAACTCTGCTTAAAAATACAAACTTGAAAAATGAGACCCAAAATACAAAATGTTTGCTGTTTTTGAAACCGTAGGGTGTGTCTAGGCACATATGGCACACAGTGAAGGCTGATGCATGGTCCTTCTGTAGTTTATGATAGTGAGGTAAAGCTGTAATTTGTACATCATTGTATCGGCTCATCAGTATTTTTCATACCCAAGTATGATAATGACAAGGATCGCTGACACCTGCTAAGTTTATTATGGTACGATGCCATTATCCCGTTGTGTGGACTGTCAGATGAGGACCCCGATGAGTAAAGCAGTTTACACTTGGCTTTGACATGTCTATCCCTTTGTTTGCTAGGATTTCTTGAATTATATACAGGGTCATCGAAAAAGATGGACGGGATTTGAAACCGCTATAACGTAAAAAGTACTAGACGGATTTACACGTTTTGCGTCTTAAAATGTTCAGAAAAGTTTAAAGTTTTAGACTTACCGTAGTACATTTGAATATGTGCACCGTTTTTAGCTCTGGAGACGTCCAAACGAAATTCCATCTCCTGCCACGTTTTCTGAATCATGTCTCGTGTTACAATTTCAATGGCTGATGTGATCCTGTCTTGCAGGTGCTGGATATTCCTTATCTTCTCAGCATACACAATGTTCTTAATGTACCCCCACAGAAAAAAATCAAGTGGAGAGAGATCTGGACTTCGAGGTGGCCAGGATATTGGTCCACCCCTTCCAATCCAGGCATCAGGGAATCCCTCATTTAAAACGTCAATCACAAAGCAACTGAAATGGGGAGGAGCTCCGTCTTACATAAAAATAACCCTACTTACAATTTCATGTTCGAAGGTTTCAATCTGTGGAAACACGTACTGTTCAAGTAAATCGAGGTAGACAACCCCGTCCATCTTTTTCGATGACCCTGTATATTCGCTTGTCACCCACATATGGCTGCAAGGTTATCTTTTGTATGTTTTTACTAGTTTTAGGTAGCTGTTAGCTATTTTTGCCTCATTTCTTTTCATTTTTCATCCTTCGATTTCCAAGAAAAGGGCCAGTTGAAAAATACAATAGTGTAAATTTTCAGTCCAATATATGCACAGCAGCTGGACATATGTATGCTTACACAATGGATTAACCTTTAATCTACTAAAGAAACGGGGTAAGAAATTTGAAGTACGTCGCTGTGTAATATTCCGTACTGTGCATGAGTCTTGGGAGTTGAAGGAAACTAAGAATGTCTGGCACAATAATTGATAAATAAGCATACAAATTACAAGTGTAAGACTTTACCGGAACGTCTACCTGGTGGATTGTCTATCCTTCGCGAGTTCCAAACGGTTGTGCGCCTGAAGAAGATGTAGTCTGTCGTTGTATGACCTGAAGATAAGTCAAACTTATCCCTGTGGTGTGCCATGAAGGCACGTGTGCGTCGAGGAGAGATGTATTGTTCCACCCTTTCTCTGTACTCTTCTCTAGATGTGGTGGGTGGTCAGCGCAACACTCTGGCCGCTGTAACCCTGGAAAAGGATCCCAATTTCTATTGTACGGGAGGCTATAAATCGAAGTACAGGGAGTATATTTTATCTTGTCCTGGATCCAGGCAGCCTTATGGAATATGAATTCTCTGAATTTGAACTGACCGCTACACTTTTATTTACCAACTCTCATGCGATACGCTGTTTTTTTCACTCGCATTCATTTAATAGCTTCCAATAAGTGCGCATAAACGTTTGATACGTTACGAAGGACCTGCGGTTGGAGTGAAACTCTCTAGGATGTCGTCAATAAGCACTGAAACGCGTAGGACCAAGAACTAATATGGGAGTGATCAAACACGATGTAGTGCATGGCAGTTTGTAAATAATGATATATTGTAAAACACGGTACACGATATGTACGATTTTAAACTTACCGCGTTACATATTAGAGTCTCGAAGTACCGACCTCCTGCTTCTAAGCAGGCCTCGCACTTTATAAAACTATTTATCGACTCACAGCGAAGTTCGAGTCTTAAACTAACAGCTTTTCTTGGAAAATAACCCAATTCTTGCTAAGACATTGTAATGTCCTATTGAATTGTCTCTTTTGTTAATTGCCTGAATAATGATGTTAGTATTATCAGTCGGAATTGTTTTTCCTAAAAACACGGACCATTGAATTTTACTTGCACTCATTGCACACCAAACTCCGATTTCCAAATCGTGTACATGAACTACGTAACATAAAGAAACTACATAAACTGAGTGGGGGGGTTTCATATCGTCAGTATCTGTTATGCTGGCAGCTTATGCTATTACTTACTGCACAACGCCCCTTATTCGAGGAAAAGAGAAGATTTTGTCTTTAATTTTTGTTAAGTCCTGAACTCGTCGCTTGTAAATTTTCTGCTGGTCTCCAGGCTCTTTTTTGTTTTGTTTTTGCACGACACCGTTGACTTGTGTTACTTTTTACAAAATTTCCACGATTTTTTCCGTAGTTCGTACCTGTGCAGAATTGTAGCAAATAACATCCTGTGTTAACAGAAAATATTTCATAAGCCAGCTGAGGGAATTTGAGGTCCGTGTGTGATGAGAGGTGACTAACAAGTCAGGTGTCCGTTGCAGCCGCTTAGTTGTCAGCCTCAGTTGTCAGCGGTAAAAACAAAACCATATTATCGGCAAACAAGCCCACACAACCCCGGCTTCGTATGTCCGTACGCTGCGGAAAGCGGCGCGTTGCCTCTCTGCATATTCACGGCCATGACTGGACCCTGCCTTCTGCCAGTTCCACCCACTGCACACATGTGACCTACTTGTCATAGGATCGTAATCTTTTCCCCATGCTTAATCAAGTGAAACCTCTTGAAGGGGTATGAATGGGTGGAGGTCTTATTCCTCGCATACTTAACCACGGCACTAGGTGGATGTGAGCAGTCAGATTCACACCTCTGTCTCTGTACCGCCAGCAAAACATCTAGTACCAGTTATATAGGACACTAGTTGGGTCTCAGAGCCGATTTAGACACAGTGTGCTCCTGCCTGGATTTGAACCCCGATTCTCATGTTGCAGCCCCCAACCCACTCACTGTACTGGAAAATCTTCTCCAGTTTCGTGTCTTTATTTATTTATTTAATTATTTACTATTTGTATTTTAGCTTCTCATTAAGTAGGACATACAAGGGACAGGTACTTCTTAAAACGAAACCTTACAATTTGCATTAACTTTAGAACCTCCTCCTCCCCCCCCCCCCACCACCCTTACCTTCCTGAAACCAGGTTATAAAGTACGAAAAAAAACGAAGCGGAAACACAGTGAAAGTCTAAAAGAA
>Ga0131853_10012682_pt1 | contig 15447 bp, 9 predicted proteins | sample TergutLab28metaG_FD_92764 | JGI IMG/M metagenome (GOLD analysis project Ga0131853, IMG submission 92764) | Labiotermes labralis P1 segment gut microbial communities from Petit-Saut dam, French Guiana - Lab288 P1 (version 2) (version 2) | ecosystem: Host-associated > Arthropoda: Insects >...
AAATGACGACTACCCATGAAAATAAAGGATAGTCTACAAGTGACATCGTGTTGGTTATTTTAAAGAATTACAATGATGCACGGAACAATGAATGTAAAAAATGATAATATGGCTTATGTGTATTGTATGCTGTATACCTAGGGCTTCAAACACACACTCAAAATATGTAATTTGCTTTTCTACCTCAACAATGGTCGCAAGAACGCGTCTCAATGTTACGTTATACGTACTATACATTGCTTCTCTTGCTGATTCCTTTATTTTCCTAAACTCTACCAAGTGTTGAGGTTAAGTAGCATCGAACGAGAAATGGTACTTTTTTGATAAATAAATCAAGCTGTGTAGTGTTAATCCTTAGCAGATAAACGTTAAAAGTTACAGTTGGTACAACAATAATAATAAGAACAGTTTATAAAAATGTCCTATTACATCATTTAACTCCACAAAACGTTAATTGGTGGGCATTTCCAGAAACTGTGTATTAAGATCTACACTGAACCCAGTGAGAACTGCAGTGGCGGCCTAGTCGGTATGGAGGCTAGGCTACGGACTGGACTGTCCATGGTTCGAATCCCGATAGGGGTAGGAGATTTTTCTCTTTTATTCGTAAAAACGTCCATACCGGCCCTGGGACCCACCCAGCCTCCTATTCAATGGACACCAGGGTTCTTTCCCGGAGATAAAACGGCCGGGGCGTGAAGTTAACCATTCACTGCCACCTAGTGCCAAGGTTAAGAATGAGTGGATTTGTACCTCTACTCCGCTTATGTGCTGTCATGGCGTGGACATGTAAACCTAGCCTTTTCGCTTTACTGAACCCAATAATAATAATAGTTTCTCCATAAAAAATTGTGAGAAATCTGGGATCCCAGTTTGAATAAATAATTGTGTTGTACATAGCATTCTCTTCCTAAATACTACCAATTGGGCTGAATAAAAATCACTACAAAGTCGAAACGTGTAGGTAATCTATAAATACACTGATTAATAAAAGCTGTTGTGCCGACTGTGATCTTTAGAAATTTATATATTGAGAAATGATAAGATGATTAAATGAGAGCCAGCACAATGTGGGAGGACGCTGCCATAGCCTGTGTTGAAACACTGTCCGGTTTAGGACATTTCTGAACCCAATGCCAAGATAAGTTTTGGGGCCTTGCATATGTGTAGCATTGAAGTGACAATTCGGACACAGCTATGAAAGAATTTACATACAAAATATATTTGATACGAACTCTGGGAAATAAACAGTCTTTTAACCCCCTCCCTCCCACCCTCGAAAGTTGGGACCTCATGAATTCGCACAATGTGTTATGGCTTTAAATGGGGTCTCAAGAAGTGCACTCTTTTGCCTCACCATTTGTTTTTGAGCATATGAAGAACGTAGCGGTAGTCAGATCTTTCCAGAAATTGTGTATGCATTCTCACCTGGTCTGAGTAGCTGGGTCCGATATGTGAGCTAACCACTCTGCCACAAAGCTGGTGAGACTCTTAATCCACCGTCTGCGGAAAGTCGCATTTTCTAGAGATCCAAAAATTCGCTCCATTTCAAAGTGACCATCCTTGTCGGTGAAAAGTTGGACGGTGGCCTCCAGCCCGCTGTTGTGCCACAAAGTCTGCCCTAACTCCGAGCTCTTGAAGTGTTCCCAGTAATCGTAGAGTGTCTCCATGAATGGGGGTAGGTACGAAGTCCCTGTATGCTGCTGATGCTTATTATGAACCTTCTTCACTTCGTCGCTGCTATCACCTCCAAGCAGCATAGGGAGCATATTCAGAACACCTTCCCACCCCGGTTGATTTCCTCCTTGCGCTGCCATAAAATTAGACGCTAAACCTATCATGGATTCCCAGTCAATCCCAGCATCACTACTACCACCTTTCTTTCTATTCTTCCCGCTTTTTATTTCGTTATTATTGATATCCACATTATTGTTAGAGTCCCCATCTCCATTATTAGCATTCATGGCCTGACTGGCAAACATGTTTACCATCTGTCCAATTAACTGAGGGTCAATTCCCCCTTCATTACTCTTGCCTTGTTCTGCTGTAGCTGACGACAAAATGGAACCCAGTCCTGACAGTATATCCACAGGATTTACGCCGTTGCTGGATTTAGTAGCTCCCATGAACATATCTCCTATCTGCCGCCCACCATCGGATTGCAAGAAATTCTGCAACAGACCCGTTACAACTTGAGCTGCGCCCCCTCCGCCCTGATTTTGTAGCTGATCTCGTAATAATGCTTTCGCGGCTTCAATTAGAGGATTTGGTTCTTCGTCCCTCGTTTCTTTTTTGGTTCTTTGGGCCGTTGTTAAAGTCATTATTGCTACTAAAATAACTATAAGCAACAATGATAAACTTTTTTTCATAAAATTTCCCATCGTTGTAATGTGTTTTGTATTATTGATAGCTGTACTTAAAGTGAATGCAAAATGAAATAACTCGTCTACAAAGTCTGCGTCATATGAATAACATCCCTCTAGAATTTTCTGATACGTGCACTGAATCTATTTTATGAAATCGTTATTGTCAAGTCTCCAGTAGTGAGACTGTATTCTTTCGAGTTCACTGACACCAGTATTAAGCATATAATATTGCGAAGACAACAATAACTAAACCAGCTAAACAAAGTTTGAATGCACTTATTACTCTTCTGCCACAAGTTCCACGCTTTCTCGCCAAACTAGACCTTTGTGTGAAGGGTTTCACTTTTTGCTGTTCCGATGTGAAGAAGTGTACACGTAAAAGCGAAAGCAAGCTGAACCGTTCCGATCTCAAGCCAGTCCACGTTTGACGTGTTGGGCAGGTGTAGACCGACTGAAGCGAGCTTAGCGGTACCACTCAAATTCCGAGGTACGTCAGCCGGTTCGTCATCTACAGAGCGTGGATACACGCTAGACCAACTTGCTTGTATGGCTTCCGTTATCGAAACACTTAAATACACGTAAAAAAAACCTGTTTTATAGACAATTCATGTAGCATGAACACAGAAAATGAACACGTACGTTATCGGGTGACCCGTGGCGCGGGATAGCGCAGTCGGAATAGGGACTCGCTACGTGCTGGGCGGTACGGGGATCTAATCTAGGTGAGGTGAGATTTTGCGCACCCGTCCAGACCGACCGTGGGACCTACCCAGCCTCCTGTACGAGGGGTACCGCGTCGGAACATGGCGTTGATCATCGGCCCGAGGTTAAAGAATAAGTAGAACTGTACCTCTGCACCCCTTCTGGGCCTTCATGGCCTGTTCGAGGGTTCACTGTACTTTTCTATCGTATAATTAAAAGGAACGGACTAGATGGGAACATAAGAATAGATCGGAGGATTACACTCACACCACAAATGATTGCGGAGAAATGGGATGTGAGGGTTTGAACGAGATTACACTGGCTTGTGATGGAGATTAGCTTCGAACATTTGTAATCATGGTGACAGACCCAGTAAATTTCTAGACCAGATGAGTATATGTGAGTTTCCCCTTCTACTATCACAGACACTATACAACGTTAGTGACTGGCAGCGTCGTTGACAGAATTTAAAATGCGTTACACTGCACTAAGGAAGTAACCCAACATCAGTTAGGCTTGCATATAAAGTTGGCAAAAGTCGGTTTGGTCTATCAATGGGTAAAAATATCTTCAATCAGAGGGGAGTTGTGTTAAGTCAGTCGTCATCACACTGTGTTCCACCATATTCTGGGGTTCAGCAAGCAATTTCCTTTATAATGAAATGGGTAAATATAATGTTGATGGCCTTCAATTGCAATTTCTGTTTTCCTCCCCATCTTAGTTTATATTCAGCTTATTTTCGGTGTAAAAAATAACGCTTCCTTTGTCGTAAACGTGTTCAAGTATTTTATTTTTTAAATACAATTTTGGTTTTAAGAAGTTGTATTTTACTTTTGCACCCAAAATTACTCTCTTATACTTTACAGAGTGTCCGCGAATATTTAAATTTAGCCACAAGGTGTACTCAGACATTAAGGTTTTGAAGATCGCTGTCTGAAATAGTTAGACCGACCTACGGGTATGCGGGAAGGTCAACACAGAAATATAGTTTTTCAAACGAAACATTAAGCTTATTGTAAATGTTAATGTACAGCCCGAACTAACTAATTTAAATCCTTGGAACAGATTACTACTCGAGAAGCTGTTAGTCGTTCATCTTTTCAATAATCGCTCCACCCTCTAGGGTAGCCGAATATTCAACACCGCATAAATAACAGCGGGACGACGATCTGTTTTTATTTTTGCAGTAGGAACTTCCTCTTCGAGATTTCAGGTTCTCACAGCGCCGTTGCTTAAGATTAAAGTATTCTGGATGTTACGTCGTATCGATTGGTAAATCATAAAAGTTACCGATGGGGAGAAGCCGGTACAAATTACCGGGGCCTGGAGGTCCTAAAAGGGGCCTGGGGCCGGACCATTTTGCTTATGTTTATGTCTTTCGCAATAGTGTCATTATATGCCCTTAGCACAAATTAAACCTCTGTATTGGTTTTACGTTTATCATATTCTTCTGATTCCATTTTTTATCATTGTATATGTGGTTGTACGTTTTGTATGTTTCTGTTTAATTTTGTAAATTATGTATTTTATATTGTTATATTTATATATTCTTATTGTTATGTATGTGCTGTTCTGTGTATTCTGTTTCAGTGTGTTGTTCTATGAATTGTTTTTGTGTAAATGTGTATTGTACTACTGCCACCGGGTGTCAACCCAACTGCAATTAGCAAATATATCATATCATATCGTATCATATCATATCATTACGTTCTTTTTTTCGATGTGGCGTCAGGTAATCTTAACGCTTACCGTCATGGGAACCCCAAATCTCACGAAGAGAAACGATTTTTTATTAAACCTAAATCTAAGAATCAAGCCTTAGGAACATATTTTCTAAACCACTTGCGAAAAACCGGTGTCGGTCTCGATGTGCGTGGAGACGCTAACAGCGAACTGTCTGGCATAGTCGACTTTTATTTCGCGTTTTTGTTTCATTTCGCTTTTCGACGCATGGGGCTCTACTTTCCGCAAGCCATTCATGACGATAACAAGACTGTCACGTCTTTACTCAGATACTACAATACCAGCCTTTAAAATAATCACTTGAAGCACGACCATTGAAAGTATTACGTTATCTGCAGTGGCTGCAGAAGCGGCATAACAGACACTTAAATGAAACGTGCGCTGCTTTACTTCCTGTATAAAAAAGACAAGAAAGTCTGCAAAGAATTAATGGGCCGTACTTCAGTTTGACTCTTTGTGGCATGAAATTCATTTAGATAATACGTAAAAATCCGGTTTCTACTTCGTAAGTACACTCTGTGGAAACATTTTTAGACTTTGATGTGTATTGGACCGTGCATCATTGTGATAACTGAAGAATGAGAACCAACTAGATGCTACTTATTATTTTATTGTACTTCTTATATGCTCAAAATGTTTCGGGCACTACTATGCCCATCATCAGGAGCTCACGACTATGATGTTGATTACCATATTGGTCGTCTCTTTCTTGAGTTACTGTAGGTTGGAAGTTAGATGCGGGTAGGCTGGAGTAGTATCCGGGCTGCAGGCTCTTTCTCTATGTATTTTACATTGCTTGATGATATCATTTTAAAAGGCCGACAGTGTTGCAATATAATATACATTAAAATACTAAGAAAGTAGTTCTGATTGATTGCTCCTCTTTCTCCATTGTAGCCGTAGAGTGCTGAATGAGGTGCACCATGAATTGTGAGTATATATGATTTGGAACGAGGCAGTAGCGTTTTGCGGCATTTGAGTTTCGTACAGGATGTAGCTAAAAATTCAACATCGTGTCCTTCCATGTGGAGAGAACAGTGACAAGACAGGCAATGTATGTACAAGTGTAGCATTGGGGCGCTTTCGTGCAACGATTATTGCAGTGGAAAAGCAATAAGTATTACATATTGTGAGTGAGTGTGAGTGTGTGTGTGTGTGTGTGTGGGGGGGGGTGCATGTATGTTTGTAGCCCTAGGTATCCAGCATGCAATGCGCACGCACCATTGTGCCATCTGTGTCCTACCCCGCTCTTCAATATTGTTCTACATTATCTCATAAACGGTACGAGTTTATAAAAATATCATTGAACATAACATGCGTGCTTTGATTTTATCTACGACTATTGTCTGAAACGTTCCTCATTCTATGACGTATTCAGTGAGACATTTTTATAAATGTATATCTTCTAGTTAAATACCCGTTATTCTAGTCCGATTTTAATGAAACTTGAATTTTCTGGACAGATTTTCTAAAAATACTCAAGTATCAAATTTCATGAAAATCCGTCCAGTGGGAGTCGAGATTTTCCATGCGGATTGGAGAGACGGACGGATGTACATGACGAAGCTAATATCGCTTTTCGCAGTTATGCGAATGCGCCTAAAAACAGCAAAATAATCACGTCGTATATTCTTAATTTATTTAATTACGATGCTGATTTGTCATATTGTGTCATCATTGCGTAGTCTGACTTAGGACAGGTCCATAGCCTCTTCCGAAGCGAGTTCTGCAGATCTCGTTTCCTTACGGCCATCCAGTAGCTGCTTACGTCAGGTCATACAGCATAAATTAATGGAATGATTGGTGAACTGTGAATTGAAAAGGGTGTGGAAGGAAGCCGTCAGGGTCAACCAACCAGAAAGCAAACTAAGGTTGTAGACTTGCGTTTTGTGCAAGTCAATGCCTCATTATCGGTTAAACCATTTCTGTGTGTAGCTGGAATTTGTGAACTGTGCTTTATAACTTTTTCTGTAGTTGGGCGTGTGTGCTTACGTTAACGGGTTCAACGTATTGGTGTAGTTGTGATGCGGGTTGTTGTTGCTGGTGGGAGAAACTGCCATCTGACATTTAGGCCTTCGAGGGGAAAAATCGTGTTTGATGGATGTGTGGAGATTGGACCCAGATACTGTCGTCATATTGGCCGAGGGCTAACGCGATTCTGGGTGGGAGGGAGACCATTTCGGATGAACGCCTGTGATAGGAGGAAGCGGGCCATACCTCATCTGTAATTATACCATGGCATTTGCTTGCAACTGAGGAGACATGGACAATTCACTCAATATTTTGTTAGTTTACGATGATAGTCTTAGTCACTGACGGTATTTAAATAAACCACAGACTGTATAAACGAATTAGCTTTGTTATTACAAAATTAATTTACACTTTCGGTTAGCCCGATTAAACGTCGAATAATTTAAAGGAAAATTATTTTCCTGAGAACTTGTGTGTATTGAAGATTACTGTCTTCTTGGTCGGCCGGGATAGCGCAGTCGATACACCGACTCGCTGCGGGGTGGACGGTACGGGTATCGAATCCCGGTTGGGGGCGGGGTTTCCGCACCCATCCATACCGGCCCCGGAGGCCCACAGAGCCTCCTATACAATGGGTACCGGGTCTGTCCCGTGGGGAAAGCGACCGCGCGTGTGGCGTTGACTACACAACCCTTATGTAGCGTTGAGATTAAATGAAGAGTTGAACTATGCCTCTACTCCCCCTCTGGGCCTTCATGGCCTGTTCTAGGGTGAACTTTACTACTACGTATTGTCGTCTGGGTTGTGACGCCGTGTAGTATGGTAGGCAGGTACCGGTGTTACGTAGAAACACCTTGTCTCCGTTTTCACGTTCTGAAAATATGCGGAAGGTTCCTGCGAAACTACAGGGTGTTTTATTCCAGAAGACCATAATCTCCATGTTCATCGCCATGAACACCCCAGCTGCTTATGAAACATTGCTGTCTTGTGGGATGTGACGCTGTGTAAGTATGCCAGGAATTTAACAACGTTTCGGAGAAATCTGTTGCTTCCATCAGGGTATAGGATGAAGGCAGCAGTTTTCTTCAAAGGTGTGATAAATTTCTACCAATCTACATGGCGCAACATCAGGTACGCACCTAGAATTTTTTATTTGGGGGGGGAGGGGCGACCCTGAAGCCATGTATAATTCATGTTTCATTTCAGAAGTTATGTTACAGAAATCATGTCATATTTATAACTGTAACATAACACTGTTCTCAACTGTATTTGTATACGTACAAATATAAATGTACGATCCATGAGTCGATCGCCTGATTTAAATCAAAAGTTCCAATATTCTTTTTTTTTTTAATTTCATCTAAGATATCCTAAGTTTTTTATTTCATTTTTCAAAATGCAATTGTACTAATCATCACCAGATTTCAGTAGCTTATTTCGGCTGGAGAGTAAATAGTGTAAGACGTTTGATATCATGTTTACAAAATCGGTTTTTTTAATTTTGATTTGGTGGGGTTGCCGGAACCCGCTCCCCCTTTTTTTGGGCGCGCCATTGCGCCACATCCCAGGAGCTAGTACTGTTTACTTTAATGCATGTTTATTCTTCAGATACTTTGTTTCCACCAATATCTCTTCCTTTGGAACCAACGTACTTACGTCTGTGCTATTTCGCCGGTTTAGAACAATGGCTGCTCTGTATTGCAGTTTAAACTTGAAGGTCGCATTTCGAGGTCGCCTGGGAGGCTTTCAGTGTACTTCTACTGAGGGAGTAGGCTGGGTGGACCTCCCGCCTTCTCACCTGCTGCGCTTGTGCCGTTCTTGCCCACACAAGGCATATTTTTCCGCTACCTGCCCATCTCCAGGTCGAGTAACTGTTCCGCCTGCCATTGACCTCTCAAGATCACACATTGCTGCTATAGTAGAAAGCAAACAGGAAGACTTTTCCTTCGCAGGCAACATCACAAAACTCAGACATACAAAGTGTTTCTCAGAGTGCTCTGCTGGTTGTCAGTTTCACCTCTCTAACGCAGATTTAGGGTTATATTGCGTTCACATTGGGCCATATCCTAGTCAGTTGTATTCACTTTACAGTCTCATAAGAATGCTCTTTTAGATTTATACACATATTTATCTCTGGCACGAGTTTTTAACCCAAAATCTTTCGAATAAAAAGCAGGAACACCATCTACACCATTGCCACATTTAATAAATTCTTCTTCCGTTAACTTAGCAATAACTGTGTACCAATATACTGGACTATTAATTTATCTGGCCCATATTTGTGACAACACACGCCCTTTGAATGGCGACAGGCGGCGCATAAATCGCTGTTCTTCAGATTTCCGTCAGTAGCGTTTAGGTGCGTTCGCAAAATTAAAAAAAAAAAAAAGGACTATTAGTTTCATCATGTCTGACCGTCTGTCTGTCCGCATGGAACATTTCGCCTGTCACTGGACAGAGTTTTATTAAATCTGATACTTGAGTATTTTTCGAAAATGTGTCTAGAAAACTCAAGTTTAATTCAAATCTCTTAATAACATCCGGCACTTTGTATGAAGACCAATATCAATTTATGATAATATCTCTCTCATTTTTTCTTAGAATGAGAGATGTTGCAGACGAATTTGTAAAAAAAAAAAATAAAAATGCAAACATATTTTATATTCAGTGACATTTTTTCACCGCAAATCGTGCCGTTTATGAGATGTGAAAAAAATACTGTAGAGCCGGGCAGCCCTCAGGTGACAACTGGCACATGCGTTTTGCGTGCTGGATAACTAAGGCTACAAACACACACTCAGAATATGTAATCATTCTTGCTTTTCTACTGCAACGAAGGTTGCACGAACGCGCCTGAATGTTAAATTATACACACCTTGCCTGTCTTGTATTTTAATGCCTCACAGTGAACACTAACTGTTTACTGGCTACATTTGGAAAAAAATGCTGGAAAATCATCGTTCAGTTTATTGCAGTCACTATCACGTTTTTACTCATCGTATTTAGACTAATGCAAGCAGTGTGTTTGGGCTCACAGACAGTCATCACACCAAACACGTTGTTTATTGCACGTGGAAGTTCTGCTGGTGAAACTGAAGACACGACATCCTGAATACTTTATTTCAAACCGTCTTCATTCCTGTGTTATTAGGACACTATTTATGCTTTACGTATCCGACAAGTTAAAAAAAAAAACGATTGCGCGATATCAGATATGGCAAATGAAGTGGAGGCAGTCCCCTGCTTATGATTCTGGCACCGAAACCTCTCTAAACAAGGCATGTGATTCTGATGTCTATTGGACCGTGCATCATTGTGATAACTGAAGAATAAAAAACCAACTAGATGCCACTTATTATTTTATTCTACTTCTTATAGGCTCAACATGTTTCGGGCATTACTATGCCCATCATCAGGAGCTCGTGACTATGATGTTGATTACCACATTGGTGTCCGGGTTGCAGGCTAAATCACAGCTTTAGCCTGCAGCCCGGACACTACTCCAGCCTAACCGCACCTAACCTCCAACATACAGCGGACCAAGAACGAAACGACCAATGTGGCAATCAACATCATAGTCGCGAGCTTCTGATGATGGGCATAGTAATGCCCGAAACCTGTTGATCCTATAAGAAGTACAATAAAATAATAAGTCGCATCTAGATGGTATTTTATTAAGGCATATGATTGTTTGTCGTATGGGATGTTGCACTTTCTTGCTGGATAAAGGTGTGAGTTCTGCCCTAAACGAAATGGTCGTTTAAAACGGTGTCAGATTATGTGTAACGTATCGGCTTGAATTTACGGCCTGACAATTCTTTTTCATGACTTGAGGGCCCAAATGGACCTAGGCCTCCCCTATGATATTCCTCGACCACAGACACTCCATTCTCGGTAGAATGCCAGTGGCCGCGCGGTCTAAGGCGTGGGTCTACGGCCGCTGGCTTGCTGGGGTTGCGGGTTCGAATCCCACAGGGGGCATGGACGTCTGTCTCTTGTGGCTGTTGTGTGTTGTCAGGTAGAGTTCTCTGCGAATGGCCGATCACTTGTCCAGAGGAGTCTTACTCAATATGCTGCGTCGTTGTATGTGATCTAGAAACCTCAAGGATGAAGAGCAAAAAATCTTACGTAAAGAGTGGGGGCAGATACAAGTAATTCACCAAGAAGGCGTGGGGATATAATACAGGAAGCTCAATTTGAAGATGCAGGGAGAAATAAAAAAAGAAATTAGGAGCACTTTTCAGCATATTTACGACTCAAAACGAAGATGGCTCAGTTACGCTTTGTGCTTCGCCAAGGACCACGTCATGTTGAAAACACATGTTCTTGTACGGTCACCGAAGTTACGCAACATTAGAACGCAGTCAGTAGATGCGTGACCACTTGAGAAGGCTGCGTGCTATTGACTAATTACATCTCCGCCAAATTTTGACACGCAGGGTACCTGAGCTTCTGGAATTTTGTCCCATTCACTACTATACTATACACCGACTTGCCCTGGTCCCCAGCTCCCAAGCAGCTCCCAAACTGACGTCCTGCTCAGCTACATCCACAGAAATGATTGACCCCGCGGACTGAGTTTAACGCCCTTGGATGACCTGTCATTGATGTCAGAACAATTTTATTTCATGACTGGCAAATTCAACAAAAGACGCCACATCTATTACTGGTCATAAAAATTTGATACCACGTTGCGAAGGCTTATTATACATGCATTAGCATGACTTTGCAATGACCCAGCATTTGCGGAATTTATATAGGCAAATAAATTAATATGATCTCTGTACAGCTACAGTCACTTATCTGCCAGTTCTTTCAAATTGTAGTGACAGCCCAGACGGCGTTGTTTTGTGTCTTTCTTTCCACTACTTTTAGCACAAACACAGAAACATTTGATGTTTATTGATCCGTGCATCATTGTGATAACTGAAGAATAAAAAGCCAACTAGATGCCACTTATTATTTTATTGTACTTCTTATAGGCTCAACATGTTTCGGGCATAGTAATGCCCGAAACATGTTGAGCCTATAAGAAGTAAAATAAAACAATAAGTTGCATCTAGTTGGCTTTTTATTCTTCGAATGTATGGGCTTTTATATAATGTGAATAATACATGTATTTACAGAGTCAGGGCCCGGTCCTGAGTCATGTGAATCCTTATGAAACCTGCCTACCTTCCTCGGAGTCCTGTCCCGAATCAGATGAGTCTTGTCCATGTCCGCATACCAACATGCTGTAAGAATATTAAGTATTCATCGGAACACGTTGCTGGACACTGTCGTGAGTCAGATGAAACTTATCCCATTTTCTCTTTCCCATTGTACTTTAAGAACATTAAGTGTCCACAGAAGCAATTCGCTGTATCCCTTCCTGAGTCAGATTAACTCTGTCAAAATCTTCTTTACCCATCTGCTGTGCGATCCATTTCAGTGCCTTCCGCCTGTCTACACCTAGTCCCTAAAGAATTATATTCATTCCCATTTTTTCGTTTAAGATGCTGCATTCATTTTCTCTCGTCCCATTCGTACTACATATCCAGCCTATCTCGCTGTCCTTGATATTATGATTTTCGAAAACAGTACGTCCTGAATAGTATAAAATGAATTTTCTGTTTGGCTTTTAGGTGACCGTGCATCGTGATAAATTCTTATAATAAAACCAACTAGATTCACTAATTTCTCAAATTTATTTTGGGATCAGGACGGAACTTCAGTTCCGTCCTGATCCTGCTCGCAAGCTGTCAGCAAACCTGTATGACATATACCATTGCTGTGTGTGCAGTGAAAAACTCCTGATGATGGACAGAGGAACTGTCCGAAACATATAGAGTATTATTCCAAAAATAAGTTTGAGTAATTAGTGCATCTAGTTCGTTTTGTTATAAGAATTTTCTGTTGTTGTGAATAGTGCCCAATTCTAAATTTTATTAATGCATTTTTTTTCTCAAAAGGAGTTTCTTCTTTTCACCACCATATCTGTACTTGTCTTGAACCCTCCTATGCTGATGTACCGGGTACAGTTGTTTTCTAGGATGTCACACCATGTGGATTGGTACCCCGCCTCAATCTTCAGAATATAACAGTAATCTAATCTATCATTAAAATTGAGGAAACAGATTCCTCCGAAACGTTGATAACTATCCACCAGAATACATGGCGTCACATGCCAGAAACGAGTGTTCATATCACCGTGGAAATCTCAAATGTCACATTTTTTGGACAGGTTTTTTTTGTTGTTGTAAGTCACGATTTCCTGTTTAGCTTTTTTTTCTCCCCACTTTGAAAGAGTACCTTCTCTGGCCTGAGGAATGCATTGAAGATATTTTGTTCTGTTTACTTAACATCTAAGAGAGGATTAAAAGAATGTATGTAGTCAATGCCCGTGGAACCGGTTACACTCTTGCTTTTATCTCCAATCTGAGATGGTTTAATTTTCTGTATATGGAAGTGACTGACACTAAGAATAGAGCTTCCAATTGTAATAGTAATTTGCACTTCCATTTTGCCGTTTGCCTTAACAACTGACACGCAGAATTTGTTTCTCAGTTATCCGTGAGTGTAGTTAGTGTAGCCAGCAGGTTGGTGTAGTGGTATGGGTCTAGAATTGTATTCGAGAGGATCCCGGTTTGCAAATAGGCCGGAACACTTGTTATCCTATAAGAGGTTTGTCTTGGTTCTTACTAGTACCTCCAGGGAAGGGCCAAGACCCCTTTGTTTCTAAAGCCTTTTCCAGTTTATTATTCACCATTTATTAATTAATTTATTTCGATTTGCTGACAGCGTCTTTAAATAAAACGAAAAAAAGTTAGAGCGGCCTGAAGCAGCACAAGAGATACTATAATTGACAATTCAGGCTATCTTGGCGGTATCAATATTACGGTCGTGTCGGAAGTGATGCCGTGTAGTTTGGTAGATGAATGCCGATATTTTGAAGGAACGTATTCCCAAAACAAATGGAAACAGCAGGTTTCTCTGAAATGTTAGTACTCTGCTACCAAATTACACGTCACGGCATCCAACGAAGTAATAATAAGGCTATAAGAGTGCAATATTTTTCTCCTCTCGTAGGTTCATTTACTTTCGTGTATTTAAAAATAGCGAATATCCGGCTTCACTTTATTGCGTGTAAGATACGTAAGCTTGTCAGTCCGTAGTTTTGTGCATTGGGTAGAATACGTGTGAAATGTAATTAAAAGTAAAACCAAAACCGCAAACTACTTAAACACAAAAAAATTATATATATATATATATATATATATTATATACATGGGTCCGTACATCGTGAATCGAATTTAATAACTGTCCAAAAAGATGCGACTTATTAAGTTTATTACATTTCTGTAGGCAGCTCTACATGTTTCGGGTGTTGACACCCATCATCAGGAGCTCGTACAACTGTAATTACAGCTTCTGGTATTGATTAACCGGATCTACTACCATCTGCTCTTGTAGTTGCGTTCCAACGCAACTACAAGAGCAGATGGTAGTAGAGCTGCCTACAGAAATGTAATAAACTGAGTAAGTCGCATCTTGATGGACAATTATTAAATTCAATAAAAAAACATATTTTGTATATGGAATTAAAGCGTTGACATCTTAATATGACAAAAAGATATAAAACCATAGAGGCGTTTCATAACTGATTTCACGTTAGAGTATGAAAATCGCATGCAGCCAGTTTATATGTCCGCCAGGTCTTCAGGACATTGAACCCGCCCTCTTCGACAGTGAACAGAAGTGTTCAGCCGTATTTACGCCCCCCCCCCCCAAACGCTTACAAAACAACGTATAAACAGCTGTGATTTAGAGGTTACTGTGTGGATTAAATATTGAATCTTCATTTGTGAACGTGGCTCGACTGCAATCTATTGTGAGGCGCCGTCTATGGCGATAGAAACTTACAGGCATTCAGATTAGGTTCGTTTCTCAAATTCCGAGTTAAACCTGCAGTGCGTATTTTTTGTGCTTAAATGCGTGCGGAATGTTTGATTGAGTTTTTAACTCAGTGTCTGAATGTCTGACCATCTACCTAGTTGGCCGACTTAATAGCTGCAGAGATGTTACCAGCTGACTGAGTGGTTGATTGTTCAGCGTACTAACTGATTTTAAAATTATGCACCCCGTTGTTTGTTTATTCCTCATTTTAATAACTGATAGAAGACCACCTGCCCTACCGGTTGACTTACTGATTGACTGATTAACTAAGTGACTGATTACCGATTGGCTGGTTTACTGTTTTATTGATTTGCAGTAACTGAGTAAATTATTTCCTGACCGGATCATTTGTTGGACGGTTGATTGACTCACAGACCGATTACTGATTGACTCATTTTCTGCAAAGCTAACTGACCCGCTGTTCTGCAGCACGTTGATTACTGAATGCTTGAATGAATGATTTTCGGACAGTGATTGGCGTATTAGAATAATGGGTTAGTGACTACCTGGTTGATTTTCTGATTGCACACCTAACGATAGACAGTTTTACTGACTGCGTGACTAACACTCTGTGCGTTCCTCTCTGACTGAGCCACCATACGGTGAAAACCAGTGCCGCCGAGAGGGGGGGGGGGGGGGGGAGGCCCGAAAAAAATCCGCGGCGTACTAATTGTTGATTTATTTTTTTTGTTTCTCGCAGAAAAAGAAAAAAAAAAAAAAAAACGAAGAA
>Ga0131853_10012683_pt1 | contig 15447 bp, 10 predicted proteins | sample TergutLab28metaG_FD_92764 | JGI IMG/M metagenome (GOLD analysis project Ga0131853, IMG submission 92764) | Labiotermes labralis P1 segment gut microbial communities from Petit-Saut dam, French Guiana - Lab288 P1 (version 2) (version 2) | ecosystem: Host-associated > Arthropoda: Insects >...
CTCCCCAGTGGTCTCCTTCCCTCCGGTTTCCCCACCAAGACCCTATACACCCCCCTCTCCTCACCCATACGCGCCACATGCCCAGCCCATCTCATTCTTCTCGATTTTATCACTCGCACAATACTGGGTAAGAAGTACAGATCATTTAGCATTTTGTCCTATATATTATTTAGTAACTGATTTTTACAACCGGGATGGCAAGTGTTTACTGCTCGGTACGAACTGGGTCTTTAAATTAAACGGACAATGTATCGTCCTTAAACGGTTAATTCATTTCAAGGAATATGTTAATACACCCATCTTAGCCTACGATGCCGATTGCTTTTGTAAAAATACAAACACCTTCTACGTATACTTACACATCCCACGACTTACGCATCGAACGTCACGATGCCCACATACAGACCAAATTCTACTGACGTTATCCCCCCCCCCAACACACACATACAATTACGCAGGCATGGATTAGATGACAGTCGTACTGAGTTTTAAGACACGGTATAGGATCGAAGGCCAGCGTCTGCCTGGACTTAATTCTCTCATCCTGAAAACTAAGCCACGACGTCCTCCCTAACACAGATCCCGCACTGTGTAAACACGCAAAGACTGTCATATGAGCGGAGGTAAATTTCCACAAATTCTCAACCCCGGTACTGAACAGCAGATAAGTGGTAAGCATGACGCTTCGGCCGCTTTGTTCCTGGTATAAAGGGAATTTCACATGTACTGGGAAGGAGAAGAGTGCGCAGCAGGGTCAGCAAAGACATGTGACCTTTCCAGGGATCAATCTCCAGTCGTGAATCCCATGGTCAGTCATTACTTACAGACGTGAGAAATGTTACTGTGGCTTATGCATCGAGGTTACAAAATCTTTATTTTATATACCGTTTCTCCACTAACGTTTCAACGATTTAACCCTCTAACATAGTTTACTTGGTACTTTCACTATACCATTTATGTATATAGCGCGACTACATTTCCATGTATTACCATCACAAAATATCCGGAAGTGCAGATGAAATTGAGAGTTTACCATGGACTGGTGTTTTGGTTACGTGAGTGTGGCAGAATTCTGTTATCATGGGGTAATTTGTTTATTTATGGGTACGCGAAAAAAAAACAGTTGTCTGAAACAAGTTGTTCAATACACAAAGACTCCAGTCTCACCGCACATCCCCGTTTTATGTGTATGGAACCGAAGCAAAATAAAGGCCGATTAACATAACTTCATTCGTTTATTTGCGGAAGGAACAAATAAAATACGTCGAAAGAAGCAATACAATCTCTATCCTTCACTACCAGCAATACCTAATATAGCAAACACATTCACCACACACGCACACTATCAATATATCTCCATCGACACTGAAAATAAACCGAATTGTGTCATTATGCACTTTCTTCCGGAATATAATACCATGCATTGTAACAGACAGGTACAAACGTTTCCAAGGAACACGACACCTCCGCTTTCATGGTAACATTAAAAGGGCATTATTTATTTATTTATTTACGATTGACTTGATGATACTGTCAATAGCTCAGACTCTGCACAATACAGGACAATTCCCGCACAGTCTCCAAAGTGTTACTTCTTACTACAAAAAATTCCATATCCGTTATGCATCGTAATGTCCTGAGATGTTATGGTTTTCGAGGTACACGTCGTCGTCATTGGTGCACGATTTCAAGGGAACTTAACCACTGGCTAGCGTAATTACAACAGGATGTGTCATTTCAATCACTGCAGGTCACCTTAGTGGGGCCGGTAGCGTAGTCGGTATAGCGACTGGCTACGGGCTGGACTGTCCGGGGATCGAATGCCGGTGGGGGGCGAGATTTTCCGCACCTGTCCAGACCGGCCCTGGGGCCCACCCACCCTCCTGTACAATGGGTACCGGGTTTTCCCCGGGGATAAAGAGCGGCTGGGGCGTGACGCTGATCCCTCACGCCCTTCTAGTGCCGTGGTCAAGAAAGAGCAGAGCTAGAACTCTACTCCCCCTATGGGCCATACGGCCTGTACAAAGCCCCAGTGCCTGTACAAGGGTGCACTTTTACTTCACCTTCCCCACAGCGCGCTGGTGGTCCGTCGTACTGAAACCACATCTGCCTTATAGCTAGAAGCACAACTTCAGGCAGAGCACTTGCCAGAAAATTACCACATCGCTGAACAGTCTACATATAAGGAAGCAAACAGGGGCCCATGGCAATGCCCCTAACAATATCAGCCCACATAGTGATGCTGAAATGAACTTGATACCCACGCTCGCGAATAAGGTGAGGATTATCCCTGCAAAGGGGTGACCGTTAGGAACACTAAACGCACTCTCAGGCTAGGCGCGCACTGGCAACTTTTTTGTTGCGGCAACAAAAAAGTTGCTGCCGGTTGCAGCCAGACCCATTCTCGAGGCAACAGAAAAATTGCTGATAACGATAGAACGCTCATGTTTCAGTGTGGCCGCGCGCACTGGCAACTAAATAGTTGTTGCTAGCTGCAGTAAGATGCACAAGCCTTGTGTCTTGAATCATACAGTTATGTCTATCGTAGAGGCCATAGAAAAGTTAATATGTGAGGTGGAGAGAAGACCATCTTTGTGTAATAAAAAACTGAAAGAATACAGCGACAGAAATCTGAAGGATAAATTGTGGTGTGAAGTTTGTAAGTCAGTCGTCACGAAATGGAGTGAGCTTCTAGCTGAGCAGAAATCAGAAAAAGGTATGTTAATTTTCTTGTTCATATTATTGGGGATCATGCTGATGATGCTAATATATTGGGCAGAAGCGTACATACTGTAAAGAAAAACACAGAGGCTTCAGTAGTTGCTAGTAAGGAGAATGGCCTAGAGGTAAATGCTAAAAAAAAACTAAGTGCATGATCACGTCTCGAGATCAAAATGCAGGACGAAGTCACAGTATAAGGACTGATAATAGTTCCTTTGAAAGGGCGGAACATTTCAGATATTTGGGAACAAATCTAACGAATCAAAATTATATTCAGGAAGGACATAAGTGCAGATTGAAGTCACAGAATACCTGCTATTGCTCGGTGCAGAATCTTTTGTCTTCCAGTTTTCTATCCAAAATATAAAGATTAAGGTATACAGAACTACAAGTTTTCCTGTTGTTTTGTATGGGTGTGAAACTTGGTCAAAATAAAAAAAAAAAACGACCCGGCTCCCACTGTTAACGCACTCTCGCAACCTGTAATCAGACTTTGAAAAGAAAACGGAGGAACATTTTACTGACAAGAGAATATATTTTGTGAAACAACTAATTTATTTCCATGAAAAAATGTCCGTGCTGGCATGAAACAATTTTTACATTTAACCATACTGCCAGGGAACTGACCCTTGTGGCGATTTAAATACTTTGCGAAATACTCTCTTACAGCAATACCTCTAACGCTGCCCCTTGTTCCGACAGGATCTACACTTTCCAGCGGACATTCATACAAAGTGTCGTCGAACTGAATGCCATCATTTTTCCTTACATAATTGTGTACAGCGCAGGATGCTTTAATGATGTCACAAAAGTCACGTTTTACATCAATTGGTCTATGGAATATTCTCCATTTATTAGCGAAAATTCCAAAGGTGCATTCGACTATCCTTCGTGCTCTTGACAACCTGTAGTTATATATGTTTCAGAAATGTTAACTTTTTGTTGCGATATGGCCGTAACACGTGCTCTGATAAGGCGAACGCCACATCACCTACAAGCACAAATGGCATGGATAATCCTTCTGCGTCACTGGGCAGAACCCTGGGGTCTGGAATATTCAGTTTATTGCTCTCCGGTAAGTTTCCAAATGTCGAGTTTTTAAACACATTATAGTCACTTGACGAACCGTAGGCTCCATCCTCTACTGATATGAAACAACAGTCTGCAACTGCCACAGCCACAAGGACCGTGGCAAAAAAGTTCTTGTAATTGAAAAATTGAGATCCACTCCGATTTGGCGTCCTTATCCTAATGTGCTTTCCATCAACGGCTCCTATGCAGTTCGGAAAATTTGTCCTTTCGTAGAATTCACTGGCTGTGCGTATCCAGTCATTTTTGTCTCTAGCTGACATATAGGCCGGTTTCAGACATTCCCATATCGCGTCACAGGTATCTCTGACAATTTCATGTACAGTTATAGCACCGAGAAGGTACTCATAATGTAGGGAAATGAAACTGTTACCCGTCGCAAGGTACCTGCAAACAGCATATTTATTCATTATTAAAACTGAAATCAACTGGACAAATGAAGATAAAATTATTATATCGAAAACAATAGATAGTACAAATCTTTCAATTTGTTTTAGGAAAGGAAATTCAGGCACGGTGGAAGAATCTAAGGCCATGTTTCAAGAGGGAGTTAGATTCACAGAAGATTGCGACATCTGGTGAGAGCAGCAGAAAACGTCGTTAATATCTATATTTCGACCAACTGTTATTCCTTTTACCTCACACTGAAGATCGCGAAACGCAAAGTAATTTAAACACTCTAAATGATGAAGAGGAATCGAACAATTCGCAAGAAGAAAAGGAATGGCCTCGAAATATTCGAAAAAAGAAGCGAACCGAAATTTCCTAAGAAGAATCACTACTGCAGATTTTGCAGCAGAAAAAAAAAAGGACGATACAGATGTAGATGAAGACAAGTGTTTTTTATTGTCTCTACTCCCATCTTTCAGGCAGTTTAACGACGAACAGAAGTTTCTGGCTCGGATGGAAATTCTAAAAATTATGCGACACGTCAAACTGCAACAAAATTTGGATATGTACTCATCTTGCTCCTTACCCTCCTTTTCAAACGCAAACAGTTTCCTTCCCAACTCATCGCATTTTGCATCCAATCCACAACCAGTAACTTCTATGCAGAATTCAGAAATTCTCTCCCGGTACTTGTCCAATTACTCAGTCGAGTCTCAAAGATCACCAGCTTCCACAACTGTCCTCCCTCAGTATCATACCAGCCCCAGCCCCATCTCCAGTAACGCACCTCTCCTGCCAGGTGAAGATGGCAGTAGTGACGTCTCTTCTCTCCTATCTGTTGGTTCAACAGCGCATATGTAAGCTTAATTTCTTTTTTCCATTTTTCTATACAAATTTTGTGACTTCAGTTGTATTAGTATATCTTACAGACAGTGATATCTGAAATACAGTAATATGCGAAAATAAGTATTTTCTTACCTTAGTGTTACTGCCAATCTCTCTTGTGGTGGCACAGACAGGCATAGTCGAGTATTTTCGTAAGTAATTCGTGGCCCAACGAGCATTAGCAGTTTATCGAAACTTTCTACACTCATTCTGTAGTAGCCGAAAAATTTTCCTCGGCAGTTTTTTAAATCCCCATACAATTTATAAAACTGCCCATTTAAAAGTCTTTACTGACTACTGGATGCACCCAGTGTCGCTTTTTGCGACGATCTTTCCTTATTTTAAGCAGAAGAGCACATACACATGTTATCTCTGTGAAGTCCATTCTGTACTGAAAGAAAAAAAAGTTGCCTGTACAAGCAACTTTTTATAGTTCAAGTGCGCGCACGGTCACAGCAACTTTTTTTTATCACCGCAACTATTTAGTTGCCAGTGCGCGCCTGGCCTTACGATTTGTGATGTGTGAAAGGAGCTCATCCGCAGAGTGCTGATGTAACCATTCGCTTAACTGCAAGCTCGGTGGACTATCGGCTGCAAACAGATGTGCGTTCCGCGAGAGGTCGTATGGATGCAACAGATCATCATGAAAAACACCGATGATCCTCAGATGCAACAGTCCCAATTCTCATGCGATATCGCCAGAGCTACTACACAGCTCTCGTTTCACAGCTGCAATTATGGCATATACAATGGCTGGTGTTCGAATGGCCCGTGGATTAGTATGGGTTCACAAGCGCCGTTCGTGCCATTTACACTTTCTGTCTCACGGACACGACGCTGCAATCGTCCAGACACATCAGCGTCTGGAAGACGTCGGCCACGGTAACTGTGTGTACTCCCATGCACCGTGTGTGTACCCAATTATCATTCAGAGGCCCAACTGTGCAATGTGCGTTGATTACACCAAACAGCGCGCTTAACCGTCGTGGCAAACAGCACATCTGGGAAATGTGTTAAACCATTTGACGGCAGCGTGTACTCAAAACATGAAACGCTGCAGAGCATAGTCTGCAGGGACCGAGAATAATCACGTAAAACCTCAGTCACGTCAGCAGACGTCGGGCGAGATTTGCACCCAATCCTCCCGAATATGAAGAAGTGCTACTTATTCGACCGGGATATTATGCACGCTAGAAATGTAACACACTTTTAGTAAGTACTAAATGCGTGCAGGGCTTTGGTACGGATTCCCAACGTAGAAGGAAGACGTGGCGTAGAACGCTATACAGTCTACACTACAGAGTGTCGTTAAATAAACGAAATTTAGGTGTGCATTTAAAGGATAAAAGAGTGTATCCAAAGGCACCCGTTGAAAGTGTGCAAATGGATTCGTATACCTGAGGATGAGTCCAGTCCCGTGCCAGACTCTTACGAACGTTACTGAAATTGCAGGTGCTGTGAAAGGTCGCTAAAACCTTGGGTGGCGGAGATACTGTTAGCTCCTGAAGGACTCTGCTCCGTAAAACTCTTTCATATGTACTTGCTGGAGAAACCTGCATTAATAAATAAATTACAGGAGAGCAGATCTTTAGATTTCAATATCCCGTTGAAACTAATAAAACTGGCTGCAGAGTTGTCTTTGAGTCTGTTTTCGTGTACTCCGGTGGGAGCGGATGGTATCTTTACATCTTCTGTAACTAATACAAATGGAAAGGTACACTCCAGTGGAGTATCTAATTTCCTAATGCTTTTCATGCGGATTTCCACGCCTTTACGTCCAATTATTGCAGAAACGTATCAATTTCTACGGTTTCTTTGACTAATTCATCTCGCACTTAACGAAATCAAAGAGTTCAAATTCGGAATGTACAGCGTTGGTCTCCATCCCGCGCCCGTCCAGGTTGCGTTATGCGGCCCACGGCCACATTTTTCAACAACACATATACTATAAAAATTGCACAGTAACTCAGCAGGTTACTGACACGCGCGGACAGCAATTAAGTCCAAAACGACGGTTTTGGCCCTTGACAAAAAAACAAGTTGGACACCCATGATACAGGGCGACAAACGTGTTTATTACTGCCTATGCTAACGCCAAAAAGATGGACAGGCCTACACCAAAGGCGTCAGGAACATGTAACTATGTCATTAGTTCACTGTGTAATTTGATCAGATAAGTTCCAACTGACACACACCCGTCGTCCTCGCCTAACACCAGCCTACAGCAGTATACGACCCTCCAGTAAGTTCAATTACGCGCATTCTTTAGAATTACATAATATCCTGTTCATTTTTTTCGGCACCCCCCCCCCTCCAGTGGGCCAGGGCCTCCTCATTCACGAGGTTTCTAGATCACACACGACGGCGTACCGCAGTCGGTAGGACTCCTCTGGACGAGTGATCAGCTCGTCGCAAAGACCTCTACCTGACAACACACAACACTCACAACAGACAAACTTTCATGCCCCCGGTGGGATTCGAACCCGCAACCCCAGCAGACGTGCGGCCGTAGACCTACGCCTTAGGCCGCGGCTACAGTGGAGCCAGAACCGACACAACAGAGCAAACCAACACGTGTGGCTACATGTCCGTCCAGACTTGTAGCTACTGCAGCAGGTGTCTGAACTGACTGTCGGCTCGAAACTCTTTTTTTTTGCGGGGGGGGGGGGGCGCCAGACATTCAGCCGTTGTTGGGAGATAACATTCCAGTCGGATCGGTTTCACTGTAGCCGCTGACATAACCAGTAATGTGGTTGATATCTACTACCTTGTCTGGAGTCTGTCCAGACTGTTACGTTGTGTCGGTTCTGGCTCCAATCTTGCCAGTGCTTTAGACCGCGCGGCCACTCAGACCCACCCTGTTCCAGTCTGCCATTGCCTAATATCTATGTACTTATTCTCACCCTTTAACTCTTCAGTCCCTACTTCAGTATATATTTCAGGGGTTATCGCTCTCTAACGTGGAACGACACGTGATGTCATATACCCTTGTGGCAGAAATAAACACTTGGAATAGCCAGTACTATACCGAGACGGACAGACGTAGTTAAAAGATAAATATCTGCGATGAACAGTGCGACCGTCTCACGACTTCCAGGATATCTTGATATGACACATCCAGTTGTTTACAATATAAAGGTCAAATGCAGAGGCCATCAGTCTGACACAAACTTAAAAGAAATATTTGGTTGCACATCGCAGCTACATGTTTCGGCTTACAAACAAGCCATCATTAGGCCAACAGTAAAAAAAAAAATGCAAAGTGTTATTACAGCATTACTGCAGGGTTTTGAGAAAAGTGTTCAGAGCTCCTATCTTTCACATTTGGTTCAATGTCTGAACCATGTACAATTTCTTAATTTTAAACCAGGCGGTGCGTGAAGTAACCACTAGGCTTTATAAGCTTGATTTCCCAGAATTATTGCTGATAATAAACGCTACCGTGCACTAGGCCGTACGGTAAAGGGACGATACATAGCGCAGTCACTAACAGAGGGTCTCTATAAAACAATAACAAGGCCAACTGCGACCTACGGTGACGACGGATGGGCCCTAACGAATACAGCGGAAAGAGCCTTAATGACGTGGGGAAGGAAAAGTTTTAGAAAAATGTTTAGGCGAACACATGAAAATGGTTACAATCAGTATATTCATAATAGATGTAAATCTCCAGATATCGTGCCTGCATTTAAAGTAGGCAGCTTGAAACGGGTCGGGCATGGTGTAAGAACGGACGATGAAGGAACAGCAAAGAAGTTACTGGAAAGGCAGAGCAATAAGGAGGAGACAAAAAGAGTAAGGCCTAGATTAGGGTGGGTGTGTGGGTGGGTGGTTCAGGTCGAATTGGACTTGAATATGGGTGTGTAAAGTTGGAGAACGAGGGCTGTAGACATTCTATGAGCATCTGTCGTGGGGAAAACCAGGGGCAAACTTAAAGGGCTGCAGTGAAAAAGAAGAAGAAGAAGGAGGAGGAGGAGAAGGAGGAGGAGGAGAAGGAGGAGGAGGAGAATGAGGAGGAGAAGGAAGAGGAGGGGAAGGATCAGAAGATGGAGAAAGAGAAGATGGAAGAGGAGGAGGAGAAGAAGAAGAAGAGGAGGAGGAAGAAAAAATAATTTTCCTGAACAAAGCATGCTGAATTAACTTCCTAACAAATACGTAATGTGCTGTCTATGACGTCAGACAAAAGCTTTCATATACCATTCAGATCACCTTAGCCTCTTAAAGGATTAAATATACATCACACTTCGGACAATTTATCACGTAACTCAACACACCCGACACCATAAATGCTTTCGGAAATGCTTCATGATTACAGTGGAAGCGGATACAAGGCACAGTACTTCCTTACAAAATAGTAGTATTTATCAGTACCTCTACCACATAGCTGTGGGTGGCTGTTTCGTGGTGCACAAATCACACTCTAATAACATCCCTCTTGACTTCTGCTCCACGCAGATAGGCCCCGAGGGGAGACATAATAGTAAATAATGATCCAATGGCCTCGAATAATGGCTACTAATGACGTTAACTCCCTGAAGACGGCCCGTCCGACAGAAGGCTGTCGTTCTGTGCACCAGAGTAAAGATGACCCCGAGATGCAACTTCCGTCACCTTTCAAAAAATTCTCAGTACCAGTTGGGCTCCCAAGTCCTACGACCGAAACCCCAACGGACTACAAATTACATGGTTATATATTGCTATCCAGCATTCCGATAGCAAGTAAGTGCATGGAAAGGGTGAAGCTCTGCTGAGAAACTTTAAACATCTCTAAGTTTGTTCCACAGCGCGCAGAGTTAATGGGAAAACATTAAGGGGTGGGGAAAAAGTGTTGGGCTCCCAACGCTGAATTTTTTTCTCATCCGTCTTGTGTTTCTAATGTAGGTACGTTGCGTCGACCGGAGGCTCGCTATATAATTACGCTACAGACATTCTAACGTTATGGCGTTCAGGGTCATCACACGTCCGTTTTATCCCCGACATGTCTTCTTTGCGAGACATAAAATATAAGTCCGGGCGGATTTATTTTCAAAGGTGAAACTGCCACAGTCTTTGCTCATCGATGATCTTACAACAACAACAATCATCATCAACAACAAATCGGATTTATTACGGCTGATATGCGAAAAACTATTCCTTTCAGGGTTCATATTTGCGGAAAATAATTCCGTATTTCCTACTGTTCAATTCCTACGATTCCTCGTCATTGTCTAATATCGTTTCCAGATATTTCAGCACTGATTTTTACGTTTTGTTGACTGTGCATCCTAATATAATGATAGTTTTTTTTTTTACCAACTTGATGCAAAATTCTTTATAATACATTTATTACATTCCTCTACACGTTTCGAGCACTATTATGCTCATCTTCAGGAGGACAATTGTATTAGTACAGCATCTGGTATCGTCACTCTCTTTGGGTGACTGTTCAGCACAAAGGTTACGAGAGGACTCATGTTTTGTTAAACCAGATGGCTCTCGTAACCTGTGTACTGAACAGTCACCCAAAGAGAGTGACAATACCAGGTGCTGTGTTAATACAATTGTCCTCCTGAAGATGAGCATACCAGTGCTCGAAACATGTAGAGGAATGTAATAAATGTGTTAAATAAAGAATTTGTGCATCAAGTTGGTAAAAAAAAGACTGTCATTTCAGGACTGGTATTCTTGCTGGTATAAAACAATGTGGAGGCGTATGGTCGAAGGCATATGAGAATACAGGGCATAAGTAACACTCACAAATTCACAAAGGCCAAAGACAATTGTATTTGGGGGTTTAATAAACGTTTATGTGCCCGTAAACTTCAACTAACTTAAATGCCTTCACAAAAAATTACACAGTTCAGCTCTGGGGAAAAAAAAAAATTATTTGGCCGTCATGATCTCAAACGAATGTACTCAGAGTCCTATCTCAAAACGTTAACGCTCCTTTCCTGCTCTATCCCAGTAGTTACAAAATCGTATCCGTCACCACGAACAAATAATCTTAATAATTAAATGCAGATCAAATGCCGTCGCTTGTCGGGTAGTTCCCAGCAGAGAAACTTAGGGTAATGATCGGCGGAACGCGGACAAAATTGTTCTCAATAAGACCGACAAGTCCTTTGTCGCCTAAGTCAAAGGCGCATAAGGCCCATCACATTAACGTGTTCCTTTCTCAACTTCTTTCCTTTTAAACGTTGATGTTGTCTCCGTTTTTAGTACGAATGAAATACGAGAGGCCTGAACTGCTGCTCTACATCTGTACTTCACAACTTTTGAAGAAAAAGGATTCAACTGAGAAATGTAAACGGTAAATCAGTCCCATTACAGGCCCGGTGTCCAGAGGGTTCCAGGAAGTTAAGGTTCCCAGATTACGTGACAATGACCCAGGATGGTGGTAAAGTTGTCAGCCTTACGCACCGGCCGTTTTTACCCCCAGGAAATATTCCTGGTACTCACTTCTGTTAGAGGATGAGTCGACCCCAGGACCATAGTGCGATCGGAAGGATTACGTCAATGAAAAATTCCTGTGACACCATCTGGAATCGAAATAGCAACCTTCCGATTTGTAGCGCAGCACCTTAAGCACTGTGCCACCGCGATCCCCAACTCAGAAATATGCCTGGGCAAAACTGGGTTTAAGAATACGTCGTGTGAAAAGACTCTTACATACACGTACATTACGGACCACGTAAGGGAAATAATTATTGCAAACAGGCCTATTTTCTGCTCCAGTAAAGTCAGTCGACGTAAGGACGCCAACTCAACAGTTACGTATACGTTCTGAATTCTGCGAGACTTTATACAGACCTACATACCGTAATAAACAAGCAATACCACGCGCAAATTTCAATGGCTGTAGTTTACAGTAAGGGACAATGACCGTATATTTTGTGGGGGGGAAGGGATTGTATATAACACTCGATACATCGCACGTCTACTCTGGAACGTACTGGCCATGTACCTATTGCATTCACATCATACCACGTTCATATCAAGCGCGTCATTACTTACGTGTAGAAGTACAATTTTGGAATTGTCTTACTATACATTCACCTGTGAGAAACTGTTTCGAATACAAGTTGTAAGCATTCGAAAAATACACGTCATAAAATATTTACAGAAAAAAAAATGGATCTGAAAAATCAATAATACAAGAATAACGCACCAACGAAAGCGTCGTCCGAATTGCAACGGCCTCCGTCCATCCAGCTACTGACCGACTGAACACAACAACATACAGCCAGAACAGACAAGCGTCCAGTGTACACGTTTGTAATGCCAACCATAAGGACACATCTGCAAATTTAGGCGTTCTTCCTAAGTGAAAAACAAACAAGAGAGAAAGAGATCTTACATGGTAACCCTGTCCGTCCGTGGCCTGGTAAAGGCGACTAAACGCGTCGAATTTTCATGTAATTCGGTGTAGGAGTGCCTGACAAAAAACACATCAAGGCCTGAGTTTCGTGGAAGCTACAGCAGTAACAGCAGTACTTCACCCCAGTGACAACAACAAATTTATGCCCGTAATTCCCAGCCCTGACAAATACGGGAAAAATTCAGTAGATAATATCCACAAGCCATTCCGCCGGAAAAATGTTCCACAAAAATCGGAAGTGATAAATATGCTTCATGTACAATAACATAAACAGCCAACTAGATGCAACAATAACAAATTTTTATTGATAATTACAATCAGCTCGACATGTTTCGGGCGATAATTTCGCCCATCCTCTGGAGCGCTAGACTGTGTTTACAGCTTGTGGTATAATGCACCGGTGTGATGCCTGCAGGCAGCATCGTCGGTGCATTATACCACAAGCTGTAAACACAGTCTAGCGCTCCAGAGGATGGGCGAAATTATCGCCCGAAACATGTCGAGCTGATTGTAACTATCAATAAAAATTTGTTATTGTTGCATCTAGTTGGCTGTTTATATTAGTGTATCAGTGATGCACGGTCACACAAACATCAAACGCTTCACGTAAGTGCGTAGACGAAATTCTGCCCATATTTTCAATGTTTCATTCGATCTCGACAAAACAAGACCTCCAAACAATGCCGGTGAGAAATTACTTGTTTCGTGGGAATAGAATATGTGTAGTGAAAGCCAGACTTTAATGAACGACACAGATGGAATTCTATCCGTATTTTCTAAATTCTTAACCCGAATTGGAAATAAATCGGTACAGAGGATGTTAAATGTAGTAAACTACATATTGTTCATTCCGCGCACTGTCGGTGATTGTACAACAATCAACCAACAAAATGCTCAATGTTCTTCCTTAGATATTTACATTATATTACAACACTCAGAATTTCTACATGTTTCAATCCACAAGCCATCAAAATCAGGGAAAAAACATGAAATAAAACTGCATTAAACTTCTTACAATAAAACCAACAAGATGAACTAATTTCTCAAATTTATTTTTGGAATAAAACTCTGCACGTTTCGGGCAGTTTCTCTGTCCATCATCAGGAGTTTCAGCACTGTACAAAGAGCAATGTGTATATGTATACAGGTTTACCGACAGCTGTCGAGCAGGATCGGAACTGCAATTCCGTCCTGTTCCTGCTCGCAAGCTGTCAGCAAACCTGTATGACATACACCACTGCTGTGTGGACAGTGAAAAACTCCTGATGCTGGCCAGGGGAACTGTCCGAAACTTTAGAGTTTTATTCCAAAAATAAATTTGAGAAATTAGCGCATCTTGTTGGTTTTATTATAAGAATATATCACGATGCACGGTCACCTGAATGTCAAATGCATCAAACTTATTTAGCTAATTTTTACCCATAAATAACATCTTATGCATGGAGTATGAGTCACGTAGTTCAAAGCAGACAGTTTTTTTTTTTTAGAATAGCTGTGTAAATTAGTGAAATGGAATCTTGATATACTGTATCTCTGGGGCAGCTTACGTACTTAACGAAAGTTTGCACAGTACTACGTGCGAGTTTTGGGGAAATCGGCGCAGTTTAAGCCATACTGTATTTCAGGTTCATACCGAATGTCCGGCCGTGCTCTCCACATCTGTCAGTTTTGTTGTATAAAGTCGGCGTACGTAAGGCCACACTTTCCTTACGGCCGCAAGTGAAATTACATCTAGACGTGTCCCGTACTACCGGGTATTCCGCCAGTAAAAAACCTTGGTAAATTCTGTGTAGTACTCGCAAAGTACAATATTTTCAACCATGTTACTTCATGTTTAGCCATTCATACAGAAGACGATGTGATATATTGCAATATCTCGGCTTCGAAAGAGTGACGAATACTTGGGGGGAGGGGGGGGGAGGGGAGCACGAATACCAGTTCCATTTGAGACCAGAACAAGGCGTCTCTCTAATTTCGAAAGGCAGTCTAGGTAGGCTACGGACCATTGAAATGCCTGCCACCGCCCAGTGTACATGTATTACGTTTTACTCACACTGCTTAATAGTGTTCCACCTAGGCCTAATGCGTCCATTCATACGTGTTGCCAGTATTCATCGCGGAAGTGACGTGTATTAACGCTGACGGTATGGATGCGCGACACTTAACAGATACTCCTCACAGGGTCTTCACGGCACCACGCTTTCTTAAGCCCAGAGACAACAATACGTTTCTTATGAGACCAAAGATACAGGTGCCCCTGTGCATGCCATGAACACATTCTAAACTTCGGCATTAAATGGAGGTGGTCTGCTTCACACATCAACTGCTTCACCCCCGGGGAAAGAGCCCGCGGCGCCAAACGAACAGGAGGCTGGGTGGGCTCCAGGGTCGGTCTGGGCGTTTGTCGCTACCGTGAAAATGAAACAGTATTCCTCGGTTACTGTCCAGGCCGTAACCTAGTGTAGCCGATCATTTTTAGTGTAGTTGTTTCTTAGGATTGCTGGCGTCAGTTACGGACGGTTCATGGCATGCGTTGTAAGTTAATGTCAACGTATATTCAGGACCATTGGTGATAGGTAGGAGGGGAGAGATTTAAACGCCGAAACGGTTAGGAGCTGATAACGGACGCTAGCAGTCCAGTAAGGAAGTCAGTCGCACATGAGTGTGGTGTAGGTGGGAGTACAAGTGACTGTTTAAAACTCCGTGGCCTTAGTCCGCACGCGAACTATACCGACAGAGCGGCCGCCGCCGGTCGGCGAAGTTAGTGCCCACTTTTGCGGATAGAGGGGTGTCACGTGGTCAGCGCAACGGGTCCCCATAGCCGTTAATATCTGTTTTCTAGACCTGGAGCCGCTACTTTTTTCATTCAACTAGCTCCTCAGTAGACCTCACGAGGCTGAGTGGACCCCGTTCCAGACCCACTACTACTCAGAAAATCTGGTAGCGCCGGGGATCGAACCCGGGACCTCTGTATCTGTAGCCAGAAACTCTGACCACTAGACCAC
>Ga0131853_10012686_pt1 | contig 15446 bp, 9 predicted proteins | sample TergutLab28metaG_FD_92764 | JGI IMG/M metagenome (GOLD analysis project Ga0131853, IMG submission 92764) | Labiotermes labralis P1 segment gut microbial communities from Petit-Saut dam, French Guiana - Lab288 P1 (version 2) (version 2) | ecosystem: Host-associated > Arthropoda: Insects >...
AGTGCGGCCGGGGCGTGCTGCTGACCACTCACCCCCTTCTAGTGCCGCGGTCATGGAAGAGTAGAGCTATACCTCTACCCACCCTCTGGGCCACACCGGGCCTGTAACGGGAACACTTTACTACTACTATTACTACTACTAGTAGTAATCCTACTATTACTACTACTAGTAGTAATCCTACTATTACTACTACTAGTAGTAATAGTAGTAGTTGCTGCTGCTGCAGCTGGCCTGTAGATTTACAGGGCCCTTGTTCGGCATTTTGCTTTTGAAGTGTATTTTTTTATGTTGTCGTCAGAATAAGCAATATTTCGCCAGAGAGCATTAACCGATTGATATCTGGTGACACAGTCGTTTCTGTGGTTCAAATCTAAGCGGAGAGTTAGTAGTCCAGTAGAATGACCGCAGATTGATATTCTGTAGCTTTGAGAGAGTGGTTGATTCACTAGCAGCTTAAATTGTTATGACCTAGAGAGACTGTCGTACACTACCGATAGCTCTTACTGGTAGCAGAGAGAGAGAGAGCAATTATTTGAAAATTAGTGTAGTGAAGTCTGCGTACTGGGACACGTTTAGCAGTACAGAACGGTTCAGATTAAGCAGAGGGATGGGTCATGGCACTTGCCGAAACGGTAGGTGCCATGACCTTGCTGTATCAGTATCTTCGCAGCTGTCAAATCCTAACTAGCGCGCTTGGTGAGAGTTGATAACGTCGTTAAGGCATTTAGTTATGTGGATATAGCTATCAGTTCGATTGCATTCCATGTGCCCCAGTAGTGTTAGGTGTAGAGTTACGGCCTTTGGATTGCTTCTCCTCTGTCAGTGGCTGGCTGATTTGAGTATCAAGTGTGACGTTTGCAGATCTTATCACTAGTTCGTGTGTAGGGAACCCGAGTTATATGGTCAGAGTTAATGTTTCTAGTTCAGTTGAACCCATTTGTCAGCTTTTATTTTTCTCTTGAACCACTGTCTCTATAAAACATGCTTTCTTCTGATATCGTCTGTAAAACGTTTGTTTTAGAATGAAAGGGATTGGGTATGCAGTGTAATTCCATGGGCTTATGGCTGTCCGTTGTTTGCGATGAGCGTACGGTGTTAGTATCGAGTGTTTGCCTTGTTAAATACACACCAGGTCGAACCATAATCACGTCCTGTTGCTGATCTTCGTAGTTTATGCTGGTGGACATTAGCAGTTTCCGCCGAAAGCTCATGATCGTGTTCGCGAGATCCCGCTCTGAGACCGTATCCCAAGCCAGGTTAATCCAGCCCACATCTCCACACCCTAAAGACTCACTTTAATATTCTCCAACTCAGCACCGACATACCTGTTTCGACGCCCTGTGGGAAATACGTTGGGCGCTTCCCTTCCCCCTCTCATCCTAGTCTTTCCTAGTATTTACGTATTTTTTCACGTTATTTATAACGGGCACGTAACTCAGCACCGACATCACATGTTTCGACGCCCTGTGGGAAATACTTTGGGCGTTTCCCTTCCCCCACTCATCCTAGTCTTTCCTCGTATTTACGTTTTGTTTTCACGTTATTTATAACGGGCACGTAACAGTCTTAATAGATATGTCTATGAAAATTAATTGTATTATGTTGAGTTTCCACTCAAGAGTAGATAACGTGTGGAAATATGTGTGCTTGCTTCAGTGACAGTTGAGAAACTGCGAGAAAAGTTAAGATATCTGTTTAGAAAGAAATTAAATTGTCCAGAAAAAAAAATCATTATCCTGGGTATAAACTCCTTGGGTTAAAATTCCAAGATGCACACAATTCGCACATGTGCTAGGAGTATGTTTCAGTTCCCGAAATTACGCATGTTTGGGTACTTTGAGATAGGAGTCGAACTGTGTGATGAATGTGAGGGGCGCTTGGCAAAGCACTTTACGACTTTCGTGTTAATGTTAAGCATTTCCATATTGACACGAATATTCACAGCCTGCAAAAACAAAACTGCTCTCCATTCGTCGTCTCCTTTCAGCCACTAATGCTAACAGGAATTTAAAAAAGGCGCGTGTGCTAAGGGAACTTGAACTCGTAAAAACGTAAAAGGGCGTTCATATCGGCCGGGGGTATAGATCGCTTGTTAACACGTTGATTGCAAATCAAGATTCGCCAAATATATTTTTTGTTGCACTTGCATCTCCGATGCCCCCCAAATTTTGGCGCCTTGTGCAGCCGCTCCGTTCGGCGGCCACAAATAACCGACTGTGCTCTCACCACTCCCAGGTGTTTCATGTGGACAGTTCTCTTCAAGTTTTCCAAGTAAAATGTGTACATTTGTTTTCCTTCTGTGTATGCTACGTGGCTGTCCTCTTCTTTTTCGAGCTGATGAACCCACCATTGTTTGGAAAAGATTATGAATTATGAAGCTCCCGTGCAGTTTTTCCAGCCTTTTGTTACTTCCTCGGTACGCTCAAGCAGGACATGGTTCGTTGGATGGTAAGTGCTGTACAAGAAACTGGTTAGGCGAAACAGCAGAATGAAGTAGAGCCTGCGTTGTAGGTACGGTGCGTAATGATTGAAGCAGTTTTACTTTTACCATTTAGTATATGTTGTTTGCCCTATTTTCTGCACGCTTGAAACTGTGATTTTTCAACAGATTGTATGCATGGGGTATTACGGTTCTCGAAAGAAACAATGGTTGTTGCTTTCAGCAACCACTGTGTTTTTGTAGTGGAGACATGGTGTGTTTTCTGTGCTGTACGAACTGGATTCGAAAATATATGGAATAAGTTCACCCTTCAAAGGAATAATAACGAAGGTGGAACGGAAACTTGCAGCATGTGGTGGCCCCTCATGTTCCCATTAGGCTAAAGAACAGCCTACGGTGGCCCCTCGTGTTCTAATTAGGCTAAAGAACAGCTTACGATGGCCCCTCATGTTCCAATTAGTCTGAAGCACAGTTTTTAGTGGCTCCAGATATTCCCATTAGCCTGAGGAACAGCCAACGATGGCCTCTCATGTTCCCATTAGCCTGAAGATCAGACTATGCTGGCCCCTCACGTTTCCATTAGCCTGGAAAATAGGCTACGGTTTCCCTTTCTGTTCCCATTAGCACGAAGAACAGCCTACGGTGACCTCGTATGTTCCATTAGCCTGAAAACGAGGCTGCGGTGTCCCGTCATGTTTCCATTAGCGTGAAGAGCAGGCTATGATGACCTCTAATGTTCCCCTTAGCCTGAAGAACAGCCTGTTTTGGCCTGTCATGTTCCAATTAGACCGAAGGTAATTGTAATTAATAGCAACATTCGTACATCTGCAGCCAAAAATAAACTCGTATTATTTCTATTCCGCATGTTTGTTTCAATAGAATCGGGCTCAGAAATGTAAAGAGTCGATTATGATAGGTCATTTACTCTTATAGCTTATGGTGCCAATGAATACATAGTATATAAGTAGAGCAAGTTGCTTTTTGGGTCGTTAATTTCGCTTCTAGCGTGGTTTGCCTTGTTTTCGCAATGAATTGACCATTACTGCGGCCTGTAAGTGATCCAAATCAGCACGGCACGATTTGTTCGTTGTCACTTCTTACATAAGGTGTTCATTATAATAATGTCCATGAAGTTTCGCCTTGTATGTCATAAACTGTTGACGTACTTACCGTGTATCTGAACCCTCATAGCACATAGTTTGTACTATACGGTGTGTCCCACGAGACGTCTAACATCAGGTGTGCATTTGTTTGTTTACTTTGTGTGAGAAAATGTTACGTTAACGTGGTTGTGATGTCATTCTCCATTTCGCTGTGTTTAACGTAAGCTGTAACATAAAAGTATGTACTTGAAGAGTTTATTGTTCTAAATGATCTCCAGCGTTGGCTACCCACAAGCGAGCCCGTTTTAAAACGACGCTTATTGCATTCGGTATGTATCTGTGACTGTTACGTATAAGAGCACGACCTCCATAATGCGCCATCCGAATTCGTCTCGTGTCCGCGATTTCTCCCGATTCACTGACTTTGTATCGCTAGTAGATAACAAGGGATGTGAAGTCTGGCGAACGGGATGGCTAGGCATGCGTATCTCCGCGGCCAATCCAGCGATTTGTACGCCGACCGAAATGAGGTGTAAAGCGCACTATACACTCTCATTTAAACTGAGCGATTTTACTGTGTGACGTCATACCTGACGTAAAAACTGAGTAAACTGCGCAGTTTTGACAGGCAATAGCGCAGGCCTCAGAACTGCCCTTTCCAGTCGTCTTTCACACACAGAACTGCGCAGTTCACTCAGGGAATCCCACAGTTTCCTCACTTTACCTTCCGACACCACGATGGCATCGTCTCAAGGCACATCCGTTTCTGGCAATTCATTCAGCAGATGAGCATCGCATGATATATTCCTTTTCAAATACCACTTCTTACTCCACATTTTACGCTTTCTTTTCTTCTTTTCGGATAACATAATGGCCGGTGTGGCTAGCAAACAAAAAACGACAGCCTTGTTTTTACCCACCATAGTCACGTGCACAAGAAGACACACAGAACTGACCAAAAAAAACTGACAAACCTGATGGGAAACCTGTGCGGTGCCAGAGAACATTCAGTTCGGTTTTTCATGCAGTTTTTCACCCAGTTAAACTGCGCAGTTTAACTTACAGTGTATGGGGCCCTTAACACCGTGTTAATTCAACCCATTCTTTGATCTGGCCTAGAGAGGAACTTTTTTCATAGGAAGTGGTAGGGTGCCCTTTTGGAAATGCAGTGTAATGACAAAGGTTCATTTCGCTTTGTTTTTGGAGTCGTTCAGATTTACTTCGATCTTAGTAGACGCATTCTGTATATATTGTTAGTTCTGCAGCTGCTTGCAGTTAAAGTATCACTAATTTCGCGCCCATGTTAGTAGACACATCTTTTATGTTAACTTTGATTAGCTGTCAGTGAATATTAGTGGTATTCATAACGTGATTTTTTTGGTTCCCCACCAATCCCACTGCCATCTGCACACGAACAGCCTTAAGAGGAATTTCCGTCATCTGTCTTCATGCTTTATGTGTGTATCAGTATTGTAGATCAAATCATATTGTGGACTGGGCGTGTGTTCACAGAAAATGGTGGAAATGGTATAAAAGAAAGCGGAAATCAAGTGCTATAAGTGATAAGATAGATATTTTGGCGAAACTTGACGCATGTGCTGGAGCACATGTTGACCTGGCATCACAATTGTTACATCCGGTTTTGTCACTAAACACGGTTGTAAATGACCTCGAGCGATAAAGGATAATGAAATCCTGGCCATTTCAATAGGTAGTGGTCAGCTGTTAAAGGTTCTTGCAGGTGGAATGTCCCAGTTGGTTGTCTGTAAGACCACACTGCATGTTCATTGAAAGGCGATGCCGGAGGTTGCTGGCAGTGCAGTGACCAGGATTCTTGGGGACCGTATTCGTGTATGTATGTTGGGGCAGTTGGTTGCCACGTTTTGCGCGAATTGGCCCCCATCAGCAAAGTAAAATGGTTTCAAAAGCCGATGCTGTTGCACAGTGCAACAGCAGAAATATGCTGGAGATCCGGAACGACGGGCCTGAGAGCTTGCACACGTTGGATGTGGTGTTGCTAGAGAGTTCGTGATATAAAGTTCACTGTACGTGCATTCTTGGTGTTTACATTTGGCCAGCTTTTCGGGGATCACTCGTTTTCGAATTGCATTGAAACTTTCTCAGTATATTTTCTTTCCATTGGCGCAGTGTCGTACTCCATGGTTTGTGGTGAATGATCCCGTGCCACCCAGTTAATGATGTAGGCCGCTGAATACCGCTCTGCTTCTTGGGTTAGAGTTGGGGAAAGCGGCGACTGCATTTGAGACTGTTGGCCCTGCCTTCCTACCGCATACTCCGTAGATGAGACGAATGAGTGCATTTGTTTGCGCAACGCGGGCATGTCTCATAAACTGACAGAAAACAACCTCCTTTCGACGGCGACCGAACATACTCTGTCACCCAAATTGTGCGGGTGTACACACGGCATGGTCGAGTCCTCTGTCTCAGAACAGCACTGGTTGGGGCGTTCTGCTGGAACGGGCGTTAATAGTCGAGATTTAGACTCGTGCTAATGGAACCACTCGGTGACCGAAGTCCCCGCCTGAAATATGGCAGAATAAGTCATTTTTTCGTTCAGTGTGTGTTCCGTCCGATTTTTAAAATAAAAAACTATTTTCTTAAACATCATTAGCCGATTTGTTTTGTAATGGAGGCGCTTTGTCTTTTCTTTGTGGTGGGAACGGGATTTTCGTGTCTTATTAGATTGCCGGTCATCGCTTTTAACGGAACTAGTCCTTGTTTGTTCTGAGAATTGTGTGGGTCGCACTCCATTGTGTGGGCAAAATGCAAAAATGCACACATTCTTGATATCGTAGGTTATGTGTGTGATTGTGTTAGGGCATAGGTGGAGACGTATGGAAGGCGTGAAGGTAGAAGTCTCCGCGCAGATGAAGACACGGAGTAGGAGAAGACGTATAGCTACCGTAATTATTAACCTCGGCGCTGGATGGGGGTGGGTGGTCGTCTCCAAGCCTCAGCCGCTTTACCTCCCGGAAAGAACCCCAGCAATCATTGTGCAGGAGGCTGGGTGGGTCCCAGCGCCGGTCTGAACAGGTGTAGAGAACAGACAATCTCTTGCCCTCGCTGGAGTTCGAACCCTGAACCGATCACTCGCAGCGAATCGCGATACCGACTGCGCTATCTTGCGTTAGAGGTGGCTGGACAAAATTGCGTAATGAGCTTCAGAATATTGAGAGATTAACTATTGCGTTTCAGAAATTTAAGGATATATTTAATGACCGCAATCATGAAAAAATGCGCTTGTAGACTGGGCCGGAAACGTGTCTGCTGTGACACACAAGTTTATATATATATATAATTTTTGGGCATTTTGGACATACTTGTATGTTGATATGCTCGCAGCTGACTTTACATTCCTACATGGAATGGGGTGGGTATTTTTAGCAGAGACTGTTCGTGGCCGCAAAGAAATTATTTCGGTATACGTCAGTATGACCATGTAGTATGAATTAATGTTAAGATGCAGATATTCTCGTCATAACTCTTCGTAAGGCTTGTACCAGTATATCGTCTCCGTGCTGTACCTAAAGGAGGCCTTCGACGTTTTTAGAACACGTGTGTTACACCCAGGATAAGTGCATGCATGTTCGTCTTCTGTCTTCACTCATTCTCCTGGCTATTGCGCTGTACCGTGATACTTATCACGTAGGAATGTAATGTGGTTTCCATCCGACGTAGTTGATTAGCCTGCCGACATGCGAAGTCATAACGTGACAAAGCACGGCTTAGCAGCGTACTGCAATTACACCTACGCACTCGGGTACGCGCGGCACGTGCTGCATATGAACTTGATGTGGTTGCGTCTTCAGTATAGAGACGTTTCCGGACCATTGTACACTTTCATATGGTCATATACCGTATGCTGAAGGTTACAAAAGTCAGTGTTCATTCACCATGTATGTACTGTTCGGCGCATGTTAAGATAATCGGATGAAGGAAGCTGTTATGTGTGGGGCTTGTAGTACTCGTGGGAAAGAGTGAAATTTATATAACATGTTCGGTGAAAGTGAATTGAAATGATCAGGGGGGAAGATTCGGGTGTGTGAAGGATAATGTAGCAGTGGAGTTCTTCACTGGAGCGGTAGGGCGAGGGACTCATTCTTTTTGTACGGAATAAGTAGGCGCGAGCACTGGTGAACACGGCAGTGGGCCCTTATATTCTACAAAACTGTGGGCTCGATATTTCGGATTAGGCCGCTGCCGCTTGCTTTTACACCTTTGCAATTTGTTACCCACAAACCATCGTAATATTCAACGCTGTTAGCCTGTGGTCCGGTGTGCTAACTTTAGTTAACGTACTTACTCTGTGAATAAAATGGGGTTGTCTCATAAACGTGTGGAGTTTCTGCATCAGCAAAGCCGTATTTGTCGTTTGCTGTTGTGCTATAGAAACGACAGCGCGTGTCCATACTTAGTGCAGATTATAAATGTACTTGCAATCGCGGAGTGCATAACCCGAGGTGCGGGACTGCAAGAGTCGCTGTGTGTTGCAGAGACAGTTTTGTGCAACATAAGCTGGCGGCTTTAACGTTAAACGAACCCATGTGGGACCACGCGGCGTGATAGGAGATAAAAAAATGAGAGCTAACAAGCATGAAATCTGGTCTTAAATATCAGTTACGCCCACCATGTTGGGAAAGGTCATGTACAAAAAATACGGCATTGAGTGCTTGGATGGCCGGAATTCTGTCAGGCTCAACGGATGAAGTGTTGTTGTTGTTGTTGTTTTGTCGCGCGTTTATAGCTCTGGCAGCTGAGGCACCAGCGTGTGGGTGTATAAGACCTAATAGCCTTTGCTCAGTTGACGACGTCATATTTACGAAAAATATCGTCGATGGTAGGTTGATTGGTGGATGATGAATGGGAAAGTACTTGGAAGGAAGCGGTAGTGACCTAAATGAGGTGCTGGAGAAGCATGAAGGGAAGGAACTCAGAATAGCCAGTGTCCCAGCTGATATTCCGACCCGGCACGTGGCGTTACCGCCGTATCGGAAGCTAGGTATCGATTCCTGTGTTGGGCACTGAAATTGTTCTGTTTGCCGCCGCATTCCGAACGTTTATGGGACGTAGTGTGCTACTTTTGTCGGGGGTAGAGAGAACCAAAACTGAGTATGAACCTTACGCTCCATATGCACCTTTGGCGCCTATTGACAGCGACATACCTGCCGTTACTCAATAATTATACCAACTACTGCACATATATAAAATATATAAAATGTACACATTAAAATATTAAAACATTAAAAACGCTCCGACATGTTTCGGTCTTAGGACCATCATCAGGGAGCCATATCGTCCTTGCTAAAGTCACACTATAAAAAGTCACGTTAATCTCGCTGTACCAGTTGGGTATTGTGGCAGCATGTCGTTTTAAGTAACGTTAAAGTGAGTTACCTCAGCCGTGTTAGGTATTGGCCCTTGAGGAGTAAAATGCCTCTGTGTTAGACTGTGTATAAAGATTCAATACGTACTGTACAGAGAACTCTGTGCTTCCATTAGAACACTCGGTGAATGCTGTGTACGGAAATAACCGCAGTTTGTTCCCAGAGTAACATGAACACATAAGCACACCGCGTCGACAAAATGCGCTGTTCAAAATACTGAACCTGGCGGTACATATACTAACCACCAGGCACTGACGGGTTTATATATTGCACTCCCTTAGTCACGCACGTACTCTTGTTCGGTGGCTCGTCATTCTGATGACCTCCCATTTAGCCGATCACACCGCAGCAGCGGGGCGTCCCTGTGCAGTCAACGAATGACGGCGACAGCGGTGTTTTGTGTCCACTTCTGCTTCTTGCTGAGGGTTCAGCTTGATAGGACTACTGTGTGCAGGAATCGTGGTCTTCGCACTTCCCTGGTCGTTTTCAGTGACGCGTTTAGGAGAGGTGTGTGTAAGAATGTGGCTCGTTACTTTAACACGTAAACATATCGTTACGTGTGATATTTGAAGTTCTCGCAGCGGTGAATATGCCGTTTCTGGTCTGCTGAGTTCTGTTGCGAATTGAGTGTGATAAGACACACGAACACGTTTTGTGAACTAACCGACCTGCTGGGTATTCGATTCTCGTTTCCACCTGTTCATTGTTGTTCAGTTACATGAAGTGTTTGATAGGACGGCAGCAGTGTATTGCGTAGGTCTTACTTGCCACTTCAGTTGACGTCACACTCTGTGATAAAACACAAAACTTGTATTGTTAGAGGCCGTTATTAGGAATTGGCGTGCCACCGGCAGTCTGTAATGTGTTCGCGTTGGACACAGGATATATGGCAAATTCGTATCAACCGCCTAGTTACGCTGATTCAGTATCATTGCAGTAACATGTGTTGTGCTCGGCTGGTGATCTTCAGGATCTCTTTTTGATTTGAGGCGCTCACGGCGGTGACTGTGAAGATTACTGCGTTCTGGTATGTGACGCCGTGTAGTTTGTTTGAGCTTTTTCCTTGTTCTGGAGGAAACTGCGGTCTGCATATTCAGGAATGTCAACCTACATGGCGGTACGTCTCAGAATACGGCAGTATCCCATCCTGTCGTCCATAGTTTGCGTGAAATGTAGAGAACAAGCCTTCACTGTTACTGAATGGGTGAAGGTATTTTGTCGGTCCTGTGGTATGGTGGAATTGAGGTCTTCCTTCTCCTTGGAAGGACTTAAGACTTCATGAGATTTGAGGTTATTGCCGTTGAGAATATCAAGATTGTGGAATTTGATGTTGACGCCGTGTAGTTTTGTCGATAGGTACCAACGTGTTGAAATAAATCTGCCGACGGGATTATGGAAGCAGCAAGCTCGTTGAGAACTATACCTGTCTACCGACCTACACGGCGTCACATCCAGTTGTAATCTTGGCGTACAGTTTCTACTCGTGAACGTATTTCTTTCACATGAAATTCGTTTTTGTACGGTGAAAATATGAATTCCGGTGTTCTGGATTGTGACAGCTTACATAATAGTCTGGTAGGCGCTGTCGGTTTGTGGAGGAATCTGCAACCTCTATGTCGTGGCCAGTGGGAAGAGGAGGTGATTGATCCCCCCCCCCCTTCTCATAAGCTGGCAGGGTCACAATAATGCACGTTCCTGAAAGTAAATGCCTGGAAATTCCTAAAATAATGTTTTCCCCTGAAAATCAGGGAAGCTTACACTTACGATTCTTGAAAGAAGAAACTTTCAACCTCTTTTGACAGTCCAACTGCGTACGGACTGCGTCTTGATGGACCAGGTTGAAGTTTTCCTAGGAACATCAAGGTTCAGTTTGTCAAAGAGCGAGAAAAAGCAAACATAACGTGACGTAACATAACATAATATAACTTATTTTATGTTTAAAAAGAAAGTAGTGTGGTAGTGTATCTGGTTCGTTATTGGTAAGTGCAAGAAGGAAAATATTATTCTTGATTTCAAACTTTCGTCGTGTTCTGAGTGCTGTTTTCTTTCTCTTGGGTGATTATCTGGCTTCAGAATTTTATGTGCAGACGTTTCGGAACACTTTATCTGTTCAACCTTTGTAGGTGGTGTAAGCAGGAAGAATTCTTGCAGGAACAAATTAGCCTAACTGTGGCCAAGCACCCCCCCCCCCCCCAACACACATAAGCTTGTCTTTCGATCTTCGTTGGATTTTAAACAGTAGTCTGGCGACTTTCAATAGTTCCATTCATATGCAGGCTGTTCAGATACTGACAGAGTAATAGCAGGTTACCAGTTGTGCGGTTTTTGCTACGTGAATTAGATTTCTTCATCAGCGTCAGACTGGCCAGCTGATGAGTATTTATGGCTTATGAGTCACTCTGGAGAGTAAACTGCAGGTTATTTGAGAATTAATTGCAGTTCTTCTTAGTTCGTGTCATAATAAATTCGCATTTCTCTTTTACGTGTTAATTTATTGTCAGAATCAGAATATTATGTACTCGCACTGATTGTGTACTTGCATTAAGGACCAACGGATCGTCGCGAATGAGTCATTGCCACTCTTCAACGTAGGTAGGAGGTCCCGGGTTGAAATCTGGGTCCGGAGGCTGGATATCATGCATGAGGTTTATCATAGTTTTCCACGGCCTTTTTGAGACAGATGACGAAACAGTATCCCAGATAAGGCCACTGTCGCTTTTTTAACATCATTTTCGTTTTATTATTTACTAATAGAAACGTAAAATCGTCCTTGTACACGCTATGAAGACACGGGGAGTTGAGGTATAGCTCCACCCATTCTTAACTTTGCAGCAAGGTGGGGTAAGTGGCCAGCTGCACGCCTCCGGTTTGGTGGGACCCAGTGTCGTTACGGACGCATTGGAGAAGACATAAATCTCTTGCCTCTTCCGGGATTGGAACCACGATTCATCGGGCATTCAGCTCGCAGCGTAGTCAAGCCCACTGGGCTATCCCGGTTACATGAATCTGATCGACGCTGTATAACCTGAACTACTGAGAACGTCGTTAGGTGAACCATAAATAAGCCTAAATAGAATACCAGCCGAGCTACTTAATGACCAGTTGAATGAATTAGACGCATCATTCTTATGAATATTGTGTAATGTAAATCAGTCAGATAACGCATTTGAGACTAGGATTCTCACATATTTCGAGACTTAAGACTGGTCGTCTGGGTTTTTATACTACGTAATCTAGTGGGTGGGTTCGAGCGTTTCAGGTTGCAGGCGGAGGCACTTTGTGCCTTGCAAACTTTAGCAACTATATATAAGAAGTTCCACCACTTAGACAACTATAGTCCAAATGTCTGTTACTGGAAAGGCGTACTGAATCGTCAGGCACCTCAGAAGGTATAAAGTGTGCTGTAAGAGGGCACGGCCCTCTCCTACCTTTTTCTCTTCGATTATTTACAAGCATCCTGTCGTACGTCACTTAAAGGTAGCTACGCACCCTTCATTAGCTTAAGTAGTAGATGAAATGCTTTGAAATAAACCACGAATTACACAGTCATCAAAGTATTCGTAGGTTTAAATGTCTGTAGTTAGTGAAGTGTTCCGCTTACAGTTCTGGTGCTGATATCACAACTCGGATGAAATTTAGGAGACTGAATTTACGAAGAACGTACATTGTATGATCGAGGACATCCAAACCACTTGTCAGGAAAACATGAACTCTACGACTACAGTTGTGCAGTTTCTGTAGTTATTCTTTCTACAGCTGTGATTTGCTACCTTCGTTATTACTAAGACTGTTAGAGCATGTCTCTTATCCCTTGTAAAATCCCGATTGCCACTTGTTAAATGGTACCAGATGCGTTTATTGCAGTTACCGCATTCTTTATGGCTCTGTCACGGTACTGCCTCTGTGTTTGTAGCAGAAGAGTGCGTGATGTATCAAACTAGCAGACTTTAATTTCACGTTGTGCAGTTCAAACTGTTTATGTTGAACCAAAGAATAGGTATTAGCGCAGTACGTTTGTAGCCCATGGGTGATTTTTACCTTCAGTTCGTAGCATGAATTAGGAACATATGTGGCACTGCTGAACCCACAGTATCTGCCCAGTTTTATGATTTGTTATGCCGTTTCAGGCTGTGCGAAAGAAGTATGTCGCAAGTTGAACTGAATTACTGATGGTCGATATTGTCTTGCGGGAAACCAGTCTTGCAGAAATATGTACAGGCTGATTCAGGAGGAGTGTTGCAGACTTCGTGGTTTCATTCATCAAATAATTTTTAGTACATGAAGTCCCGTAAGGTGTGTCAGATTCGGAAGGTTTTGAGTACTCATGTCAGTTCGGAAGAGAAGATGTGTTTCATTGCGGCTTATATAACGATTACTTCAGTTTCTCAGGATATATAACGTGTCGGGTGGTTAGGGTATGTGTGAATAAGGGATTTAAACGGAATTGGAAGGTCGGACATGGCCTAACCCGAAGTGCTAACCCGACATGTGTGGAGGGAATGGCGATAACCACGAGAAATATCAGAATAGTGGGCATCTCGGTAGATGTTAGAACCCTGTACCTCCCGAACACAAGTCAGAAGCGTTACTGCGTGAACAAACTGGCTGGATAATAAACGTTTTGTATAAGCAGGGGACTGGATAGCGACACCGCTGCTGTGAAAGCTAGGATCACAGGGCTTTTAGAAAAGTCCGTATTTGGCAGGGTGCTTGGCTTGTTGCAAACGGGACGGAACTCGGGCATCGTGTTGGCCACAGTGTCAGTCTGTTTCAAGTTTGCAAGCCAGTAACATCGTTGAAACGTACTGTATGCGGAACGCAGCGTCGTCCGAGTATATTGTGTGTTGGCAGCAGCCCATTGTAGCCAGGCCATTCACAAACCGCCCTTCAAATGTACTCTTGTCACGTTGGCATGGCGTGAGGAAAAAGCCTTTCCAGACATTTGAAATTACCGTAATAATATGAATGTACCGTACTTGATTGTACGGTGACCTGTTGTGATTTGGAACACGTGGCAGCACGCAACGTGCACATGTTAATACGTTTGTAGCAGTGCATTAAGCCCACCTACATGAGACCGGGTATCCTGACCGAAGTTTTTCATGGTTTTCTTCAGTCCGTCTGGCCATGTTTTGAGATAGTACCAGGGATTAGGCTACTGCTGCTTCCTCCCACACCCACTCCAATTCGTTATTCATTAAAAGCCCTAGCATTCGGCTCTGTGTCACAGAGCTGTTGCCACATGTTAGTTATAGCCCGAAGATGGTACGTTAATGCTTTTCAAGGGCTAGAACAGGGCTGCACAAATCGCGGGTTCCAGGTTGCCGTGACGACTAAATTTTTTACGATGGCGCCTGATGTTTGTGGCACCTCAGTACGGAACATACTTTGTGTCACCCTTCTGGCTCCTACAATTTGAAGTGGTTTCTAGGTTTTGGAAACTTTGTACACCCCTGCATTAGAATGATATAGCTTGGCTGGTGTAAAAACATTAAAGTTAAATTAGTATAATTTTAATTGCTATAATATACATGCAATTGGGTGAGAATGTTTAGTGTTCATTGTATGTGCAATTTATATTTCTAAACAGTTTTTGAAAAACGTACTCTGAGATTAGAATTGACAGTGACATTATTAAGTATTAGACAGCACGGCCTCCAGTGATTCAGAAGAATCGTCTCACAACTCGTTTAGCATTTTCTTCATGGGCATTATGTGTGGAATTAAGATACTTGAAAAGTGCTGTTGGTTGCGCAGGAGTGTAGGGATCTCAGTTGGTAAATGTCTTCCGTTTTCATGCAGGTGTGCTTATGTGTGAAATGAACGCGTCGGCCCAAACCAGCAGTATTGGCAGGACACTCTCCGCGTTGCTTTTTCTGGAGCACTTTCTGCAAGGCTGTGTCTTTATTACCAGAATTCTTTGTTTCTTGCTTCTTGTGCCTGTTCAAATAATTGTAACTGGCTAATTGTAATTGGCTGATTCTGTTACTTTGTCGCCTGAATTAGCACTTTGTGTGCACTTGCTCGTATGGACCATATATATGTAGAGTTAAATACACTTTGGCATTATTTAGTGCGTGTTTGTCGAATGCCACTTCCCGTGGCAACCCAATTTCAATATAATATGTACAGATTTTTTTGCTGAAATTATGTGTACCAAAGTGAGACTTTGAATCGAGTGGTCCTTTCGATGACAACACCATTTTAAAATAATATTACAGATTATTCACTTAATGAGACATTGAATCGAGTGGTCGATCCCGTAATAACCTCATCTGAATATATTATGGGCCTGTACAGATTCCGTACGCGAAATTTGTGTACCAAAATGAGAAGTCCAATCGAGTGGTCGATGTAGTGACAACCCAATCTGAATATAACATTGACAGATTCTTTAACTGCAATTTCATGTACCAAAATGAGATGTTGAATCGAGCGGTTGATGCAGTGGCAGTCCTATCTGCATATAATATTGACAGATTGTTTACCTGCAGTTTC